>Ga0208975_1000845_pt1 | contig 13914 bp, 13 predicted proteins | sample GreLakmeER78MSRF_FD_187700 | JGI IMG/M metagenome (GOLD analysis project Ga0208975, IMG submission 187700) | Freshwater lentic microbial communities from great Laurentian Lakes, MI, USA - Great Lakes metaG ER78MSRF (SPAdes) | ecosystem: Environmental > Aquatic > Freshwater > Lake | place: Great... | reverse complement strand
TTGTTTGACGAGTCGCTTGTGGGCTTCATCGACTTGTTTGTAGGTTGATTTGATCTCGCCCTTCTTGAAGTAGCGAGGTGATGCGGCTGATGTTGCGTTTAGTCCTGTTTTCATGTTATGCTGTTAGTTTAGACGGCCATACATACGGTAAGTCAGTTGGTTCTGTCCATCCGAATTGAGAGTAATATAAGAAATCTTTGCGCAATAGATTGCTGCGATGCGAGGCGTGAAATGCTTCATCACCGAGCCACTCGGGTAATTTAGTTTCTTCTGGCTTGTCTAGTTGCAAGACCTTTGAGAAGCAAGTGTCATCAAAACCACGAACATTATGCCACTCGTAGATGATGCAGAGTGCGTATTGAACAAGGCCAGATTCATAACCTTTCCACATCTTCACTGCTGGATGGTTATACCAAGGAGTCTTACGGTGAATTGCGACTATTTCGTTTGTGAGGCCGTCTATCCGCTGAATAACTTCTGTCGGGCCTTTCGCTAACGTTTTCAATATCTGCAAGCACTCGACACGTTGTTTGCCGAGTCGTTTGTTGTCGAGAACGCGTGCAGATTGTGCGAAGTCGGGATAGGGAAGAAATGTCTGCATAATAAGTTATTTCAAACTAGTAACAGGCCGCGACATAACATGTGTGCCGCTGCCACGCCCTGTATATTTCCCATACGGAACATACCGACGATAGTTTGCATGCTCACTTGCTGACATAACCATGAGCGTGGGAGCTGTCTTGTGAGCGTAATTCATGTCGCCTTTATAGCGTGTAACTGTGCGTTCTGCACAAGAGAAGCATTTGTTAAGATTCAAATGGCGCCTAGCTGGTTCGATGTGTTTGGAACAGATGCTACAGAATATGGTGGGCATATTAAAAAGAAGAAAGAGGAAATGAAGCTGCCGCAGCTGGTGATACAACTAGTAACCAACATTATCACATGTTGTTACTCCCTGTCACGGGGCACATACTTCAAAGGGAAAACTAACCGCCGTGTAGGTCCCGGTTTTATAGACCAAGCCTTGCACGAAGTCCTGTTAAGGATACCGACTGCGGTTAGTAAATTAGTCCCCGCATAACAAGAGCTTGATTGCAAGCGCAATTCCATGTTATGCGGGTAGTTGGTTACTGCGTCCAACAACGTGCCTGAGGGTCTATCATAAGACGCCGTCAATCGAGATTATTGCGTCTGGAGTTAGCTCAGGACTTCTATGAAGCAAGGTAAGAGTGTTCCTATCTGTGAATCTCCACGTGCCGACTATCGTTTCACGGTTCTATCTTGCAAAAGGGAAGTAGCTAGGTGACTTACTATAACTTGTCGTTTAGGGCAGCTTCTCATTGCCGCTAGCTACAAAGTGCATCTTTGAGGGTAGATGCTAACTACCACAATTTTGGACGTTGCTGTGTTCAAGTGCTACCAATTTAAGGTCTAGTAGATTTGACCAAGCCACGTAGGTAGCCAAGTTAATTAGACTTGGCGAGATTCCCATCTTGCGACGGTGGATATCTGGATAGTGCTTAGTAAGGTCATATGCCCTAGGTTACACTACTATTCCAGCCTACTCAATTAAAAACCTCCCACTCTGACACACGTCAGCGGGAGGAAACTATCGGCGGACAATTCTAGCCAGAAAAGTCACCGTAGTTTGAAAGTGTGACAGACTATCTCGCCGTCTGTCAGGGCTACCCGATACTCGTTGTGCTGACTACTTCAATAGCTCAGGGCTTTCAAAGATATTTCCAATAATCTCATACTCTAAGCCAGTAGTCAAAGGAAAAGAACCGGAATTCTCCACTACCTGCCAACTGAAATGAGCAAAAACTATCTTGCCTACGAATTCATTGTTAGCTAGGCGATATTTGACGAAATCGCCCTCGTAAATATCAACCCTATTCTTATCTTTAAGACCCGTAAATTGCTGGGCAATTAACTCCTCATGCAACCCTTCTAGGATTTCAGTTAGATAGGCTCTCCCGTTTGGCCCAAAGTATTCCCCGTGCTCTGAATCCAGATCAAGGAAAGACTTATCATCTTTATCCCAGACCCTAAATTTAATCTCTCTCATATTTGAGATCGCTTATTTTGTTTGGTTGCTTATTCGGAACGGGGCGGCAGGCACTGGTAATCAGCCAGTGTGCAGTGTTAATGGCGGCGCTGATTAGGCACATACACCACAATTTCTACATGATGCCTTTCCACAGCATCACCTGCCGTAAATTGTCACATTCGCCCTCTGTTTGCCAAACTTGGCCGCATCTGCATGCCATGTGAAATACACATCAAACCGAGAGTCAAACTTGCGGGCAAGTCGATCTTGAACGATGAAAGTCTGTGTTCCGATTCTAACTCGTGAGCCAAGCGGAATCTTGCGGCTCGCGGCAATCGTCACGCCTTGAATTGGCCGCATCCCTGCGGCTGTTATCCCCTGTTTCGCATTAGCCGTGCCACAACACACAACACAAGCACAGTATGCGGTGATAATCGCATTCGTTATAGTCATGATTGTTGCTAGATGTCCGTCAGATGTCTGTGGCACGTTCGACGCACTTCGTGCGGTTTACAGTTGCCACAACATCCAAAGCACAGCGATTGCCATTGCTGTCACAACAGTGTCAAGCACAAGATACTTCCACCATTCCTTATGCGAGGAGCCGTCACACACGGCTATCGTTCGGTAGATTCGCTTTAGCATACGACTTCAACTTTCCACTGTTCGGGCGGCAAATGTGACAATGTCCGTTCGAGTGTCTCGCTCCAAACATACCACGTCACTCGCCCTGTGCTCAATTCCACCACACGGATTCTCATAACTCTCTCCCTCTAAGGGGAAGCTAAAGGAATGCCACTCGTGGTAATATTTACACGTCGGGATTTGGCAACATTAACAGTTAGATAACGCAATGCTTGGCCACGTCCAAATTCTTTATCTGCGAGCATGCGCATTTGCTCTGCCATAGATGGCGGAACATTTACATTGATACTCTTGAATGCTAACAGAGGCACAAGGCATAGTGCATTCGTGTAACCACATCCTGCTGCGTTGTGCAGCACAATAACAATATCGCGCTTACCGTCACGTATAAGTTGCGCAATATGCTTTGCAAATACTACTTGATGAGGGAAATAGTGGAGTTTGAGTTCTGGTTGCATAAAGATGCTGCTATTACTATTCAATCTCAACTGTCCATGCATCTCTGGGAAGAAACTCAAGACTTTTAAGATTGTTTTCGGTATATGGATAATACCACTTCTTACCTGTTGCCTTTTCTGTGACGATGATTCTCATATTTATGTTGCTGTTTGGTAATTACCACGTTGCTCCTACGTCGAGAAAAGTTGCTTAATCATTCTCCCTCACGAGGAAGCTAAAGGAATGCCACTCACAGCCTTAGTCCTCTCCGCCTTCATCACATTCTCTATCGCGACCACGTCCAACAAGACTCTCAACCCAACTTCCCGGAATCTTGGAAGACTTCTCCAAAATATCCTTGTAGTATCCGCTGGCGATACACGTAGGCGCCACATTGCTCAATGGCGGAGCATTAAGCCTGACAAACAATCCATACAGAGGTTTCATAATAATCATTCTTCCCTCTCTCCCACTCTTCCCACTCTCGTTCACGACTTGTGTGGAAACACTTTGAGTTAAGTGTATAGGAAGATGGGTATGGGGATGTGGGTGTGTTATGTGTGTGTATATTATAGATACATTATGTATCTACAGTAATCTTCCTCGTTAACAAAATAGAGTATTGTTCCTCGTTAGCTAGTTAGAGTTATCCGTCTCGTTACGGACTTCGAGTTAACTGCCTCGTTACGGATTATTGTATTGGCCCACATAAGAGCCGGAGGCGCCATACACCCTGTTTCGAGACACTTAACTCGAAGTGTTTCAAGAGAGAACTTCCGTTGTAACACTCAACAACGAGTGCTAAAAGGGAAGGGCGAGTCTGTCACACTCGCCGCTTCTTGCTGCTTAACGTGCTGTTTAGGGGGAGCACGACACACTGTCACTGGTCATTCGGAGTGTTATTCTGCAAGCCTCGCCCATAGGGACATGATTTATTTAGGCTTACAGGCAGTCCTACCACCTGATTGTGTGTTGTTTGAATCTCTCTGGAGCAGAGGCTATAAGGTGCGTAACAATACTACGCTGTCTGTATGGTCACTCAACACGCTCACAAGGGATACGTGTTGAATACTAACTGCTAGACTGAACAGACACATTACGCAAATGGCGAACAAGGAAACGAATAGTCACACAGATAGTGCGATTACGTTCATCCAAGCCCCTCCGTAATGTGGTGGTCAGTCTCTAGTTTTAGCTTGCATACAGCGGACCGCTATTCACGGGCGCGCTTGTTATGGCTTCTCATAGCTTACGCCAAAGAGAGACAAACTACTTCAATTTACTGCATCCACAAGACTGGCGTTGTAGCGTAAGATTACGCTAAAAGCACTTACACCTTGTGAATTGTTACGCTATCTGAGCGCAACTTGCAGTGTCATATGTAAAAGAAACAACAGAAAAGGGAGCGGACACCTTAGAGTTTGCACCCTAAAGTGTCCGCTTTGAATAGATAGCTTACCGCGCTTGATTTGTGAAGACGTGAGCTTCGACTGGCGTTGTCGGGAGGTTGACCAGAGTTTCCGTTACCGGAGCGTCAACAGACGCCACTGCTGGCTTCAACACACGTTCAAAGTGTGTCCGCAACGTCTCCGGGAATGCCTCCCAGCCGATGCGAATGGTGAAGTCACGAACCGCCTTCGACTCATGAGCGTCCCAAACCTTGAATTCTGACTTGCGAAACAAGTTGTCGAATGCCGCCAAACAGCTGAACATTGCGAATACTTCAGGAAACCGCTCGCCGTCCGTCGTGACCAGCCCGTTGCTGACTGTGGCCGTGCCTTTGTTGTAGGTCGCACGCGTCCGCAATTTATCGGACGGCACTTCCCACTTCATCTTGCACAGGTCACGCCTAAGCGTTTGCGCCAAGGCGTCACGATCCGATTGCGAAATTTCCATCAATCGAACAAGCCGATTGACCTCCGCACAAATCACCGCGTTATTGTTAGTGTTCTCCATAGGTTTTACTTTCGGACAAGGCGAGTCCGTTACATGCGTCATGCACGTTAAACGACGAACAAGCCAAAGCGACAAACCGGGCAATTGCGACAAATCACAATCGGACGGACCCTTGGACACCAACGCTATCAAGGAACTTGTCAGGCATGAATCCTGACACCCAATACAGACGCTTGACACTCTGTAAAGTAACGTGCTCAACAGACGCTTGACAAGGTGTAAAGTAACGCGGCGGACGGGTATAGGCGAGACTAACAATGTTAGACAAGGCTAAGAATGTTAGACATGCCTACCCCCCCGGAAACGGAATGAGAGACACTACATATCACTCACACACAAATTTTACAAATTGAAAACGGAAAACGAGAAACAGAAAACGGGGAACCCAACAACTCTGGCACGACACTTGCAATATCACACTCATGAATAACCATACCGGCGAAGGTGAGATGATTGAGACAGAGTTGTGGAAGATGATGGTGGGGTGAGGGAGTTATGACTACGGCTGACAAAGAGATTCAGACGCGTTACGAAGAGCTGGGGATGGCGATTGCAGAGATTGCAATGGACCTCGGCTATGACGAAGATGCAGTGCGTCTGTCGTTGACGCAGAACTCGGCGAGCTATAGGAATACACTTCGGGTTGGAGATGAGCGGGAAGTGCAGATATTCAATCAGCTCATCGAAGGGAGGGCCGCCCGAGTGATGGAACAGTTGCTCGACAGTGACGATGATCAAGTTCGTTATCGGGCGGCGAAGTTTGTAATCGACGAGCGCAAGGGACGGAATGATGCGGCGGTCAAAGGACTCAAGGCCGCACAGAATCTGGGACTTGGCGTGTTGCAACTGAACGAAGCCTTGCGGAAAGCTCGTGCTTCGCGTCTTTTGGCGGCGAGTGGTTCAATCGAAGTCAAGTCAGAAACAACAGTGATGGCATAATCATATGAATAAAGATTGTTGCGGTTTGTGTAAGCACTGGCTCATTCGAGTCAAAGATCAAGAGTCTGGACTGTGTCGTGCAGAACCTCCACGTGTTGCGGCGAATATGCAAAGCATGTTCCCGACAACGAATAGGACTACGCTTTGCGGCGCATTCGTTCTCGGAGAAGGCCGCACGAGCGAGGTGAGTGTTCCGGAGCCAATGATAATTGTGCCGCTCGCGCCGAAGTTTGAGGCTCCTGCTCCTGATCCAAGTGATCCGCGAGTAACACATCCGCCAGTGATGCACATTAACAAGCTGGCCAAGTTCCGTGCAAGGGTTGCTCCTAGTGAAGTTGGAGAGTAATGGACGCACTAGCAGCATTAGAAGCTAAAGTCGATTCACTGGGTCTAACTCCTCCACAAGAGGACAAGGACTCAGTGGATCGTGCTTTTGATTTTGTGGTTAGTCGAGCCACCGGAACGGCGTCGAATGCACAACCCCATGACTCTAACTCCAACGATCCTAGTCTCCACGACTCTAACTCCAACAACTCTCGCGACGAAGTCCTAACAACAAGAGTCTCGTATGACTTCGAGGACCCGCTCGAACTAGCGCAACTCCTGCACGAGAATGTGAGGTTTCACAAGTGGCAATCGGATATCTCATACAAGCTGGCGAAGGCGAAGCCGACGCAGTTTAATCCGTATAAGCTTTGTCTGACGGCGTGTAACGGTTCGGGGAAGGATGCGTTTGTGATCGCCCCGTTTGTTGTCTGGTTCCTTCTGACACGCATCGACGCGTTAGCGGTTGTAACGTCGTCGTCAGGTGTGCAGTTGACGGCGCAAACTGAGACGTATATTGCGCGCATGTGCAATTCGTTTAATGCGAAAGTCGGGCGGCGAGTGTTCAAGGTGATCAAGCGGCATATCATCTGTCTCGATACTGGAAGTGAGTGCCGCCTCTTTGCCACAGATGAACCGGGTAAAGCCGAAGGCTACCATCCACTTGTGCCGGGTGGCGAGATGGCTATCATCTCAAACGAGGCGAAGTCAATCGAGGAAGCGATCTTCGAGGCGTTGTCGCGTTGCACTGGATTTAACTACTGGCTAGAAGTCTCAACGCCCGGTGAACCGATTGGTCACTTCTACCTGAGCAACGTCAAAGCTCAAGAGCTAGGTTACGATCACCAACGAATAACATCTTACGATTGCCCGCACAAAGATCCACTTGAGATCGAGCGAGATCGAGTTCGCTACGGTGAGCGTAGTCCGCTGTTCAGATCGAAACATCTCGCACTGTTCACACAGGTCGATGGACAATTCGTCATCGGACTCGACCAAGCCAATCGTTGTCGTGAGCGTTGCAAAACTCACATTGGCCCGAACTGGAAGAAACGAGTTGGGATCGATGTTGCACTCTCGAATGGCGGCGATGAGACGAATGTCTACATCACAACCGGAAACAAACTAGTCAACAAGCTCACACTCCACACTGACAACATCTCACAGATGGCGGTGGATATTGACGCGTTCCTGACGACAGAGGGTATCCCTAAGGATAGCGATTTAATATTCATCGACGATGGCGGCGTAGGACGTGCTCTATGGCCATTGCTACAAGAGCGTGGATGGACTGGTGTTCAACGTATTCTCAATCAATTCCCAGCGTTCAACAAGACGGAGTTCGCGAATCGTGGAACTGAGATGTGGTTCAACTTAGCGCGGCTTATTGAGGAAGGGCTTGTTCTGTTGCCAGACGACGGCGAGTTCACAACACAACTCACGTCACGAAAATATAGGCGTTCGATTGCGAACGGTAAGATCATACTCGAATCGAAGCGTGAGATGAAAGCGGAAGGACAGAAGTCTCCTGACCGCGTTGACGCATTCGTTCTCTCGCTTCACGGGTTAACAGTCGAGGACTTCAACGAAGAGCTTCGCAAAGGTAACACAAGCGAAGTGAAACGTGCGACGCAGGCCGCCCGGTCGTTGACGGCGGAGGAATTGATCGAGAAACCATTTTTCGTTTCACAGCGGCGGCGAAAAGCTCAACTCGTAGGTGAAGCGGTTGAGACACAAGAGCCAACACAGAAGGTAACTTTTGCTTCGATACTCGGTAACATTACAAATTATGCAAGACGAAATTAACCCAACGATGTCGGTAGGTGAGACTGACGAAACAGCCAGAGAAGATTTGCGACTGTCGAGTTATGCCGCGTTCAACTCGCAGTTCGAGCAGTTGTGCAAGGACTGGGACCAAGAGATTCGCAGGACTATGGACCAGCGGATGCTGCGCTTCATCGACATCGACGTGAATTCGATGCGAACGGCAGGCAAGATCAAGCTCGACGAAACGATCCTTCCGATTCGCGTAGCGGACATGAATATTCGCCGCGAGCAGCCGTCCTATGTTGCATTCTTCACGCAATCTCGACGCTCGCTGATCTTTCGCCAGAAGCGGTCAAACTTGCAGCAGCCAGTTGGAACTGGATCGGAGCAGCTGATCGAAGAAGCGTTCACGCAAGGAATGAGATATCCCGGCTGGGAGTTGCCGTTGTATGGAGCAACAGATGGAGCACAGACTCACGGATGGGATGCGGTTGAGATTGTGTATGACGAGACGAAACCATACAACGTGAGTATTGAACACATCGGACACGACAAGCTCTTGTTTCCGACGAACTCGATTGACATTCAGTTCTCCGAGTATCTCGCTCGCGGTTACGATGTAACGTGTCAACAGTTGATGGACTACGTTCGAGACTTCGACTTCGATGCGCGTCAAGTGAAGATGCTCACACAAAGCGACAACGGAACAGGCCGCCGGGCGACGCGAATGTATCGCATCTGGAAGATTCTGTTCCGCGAGGACAACGTGATCAAGGTTGCATGGCGATGCGATATGCCACAGAATCGTGGCAACTCTCAGGTATCTCCGGCATCATCCATGGCTGATGATTGGCTCAAGGCCCCGGCGATGTTGTATCTGGGCCGCGAGGAACTCGTTGATGTTGAAGTTCCGCAGCCTGCTTTGATACAACAAGTCGTTGACCCGATCACCGGTGAAGTCACAGTGGTATCCATGCCTCAGCCGCCAGTCGTGGAACAACAACTCCAGCCTGTGTCTGAGACAGAGTTCCCGATCTATCTTCTTCGGTATCATCAAACCGAAGACCAACAGATATTCTCCACGCGCGGGCGAGTGTTCCTAGACCGCTACGATCAAGAGGCTCAGACGGCGATTGCATCTGGATTCGTGAACAAGCTCATGCGCTCGACGAATGTGTTTGCAGCGGTTGGAACTGATCCTACACCGGGATCGAACGCCGCACCGAAACAACTTCCAGTTGCGCTCGAACACGGTAAAGTCTATGATCGTCCGATTACGTTCTTCTCGTCGGATTCTCCTGACCCATTGATCTTGAGTGCGCTTCAATACTTTGGAGTTCGCAATGCAAACGAGAACGGTCAAACCGACTTCGCCGTGAATAACCGCGAGGATTCGCGAAAGACTGCGACGGAGATTCAGGCGGCTACGCAGCAAGCTGGACTGTTGAGCGGTGTGCAGGTGACTGTGTATAGCACTTGGATCTGTTCGCTATACAAGCGCTGCTGGGAGGTAGTGCAGAGTATGGCGGTGAACGGTAAGATTCCATTTCCGGTTGAGACTGAGATTGTAGCACAACAATACTTCGTGCGTGCGGCGGGAGATGTTGATGTGACACAACGCGCTGAACACTTGTCACGGATGCAACAGATGTGGCAGATCATCTCACAGACTCCAGCCGCGCAGCCGTTCTTGCGTTCGTTCTTGACGGCGGCTTTCCCCGATGAGGGCGTTCACTGGGCTAAGGTCATCGAGGATGATCAGACCTGCAAGCTTCTGCTGCAACAATGTGCGATGATGCTCAAGAGCATTGTCATGAGCCGCCCTGAGGAACTCAAGAGCTTGCCGCCTGAGCAAGTCCAACAGCTCGTGATGCTTGAACAGCAAGTGGCTCAAGTCCTCGGTCAACCTCAGCAGGCGACAGCGTAATGTTACCAACGCTTCAAGACGTAATACGGCCGACTGTGACCGGGGACGAACTGAAGAAGTCTTCAGTGAACGCTAGGTTTGAGCAGGATCGTAACCTTTGGTTACAGTCGGCAGTGACGATTGATTTGTTCGAGAAGCTGGTTGAAGCTCAACTTGAGCTAGATGCGGCGGCTAAAAACTTTGCAGAGCTTGATGAGCAGCCGAATGCTGCTGTCATAAGAGCTTTGCTGTTGAAGAGTAAAACAATAGAAAGAGTGCTGGACTATGCCAAACGAAGAAACAGAGACGATAAATTCAACGGTTGATCCCGTTGTTCCAACGATCAGTATTGAGGCACCGGTCAACGTGCCACAGGACACTGGTGTGCCACAGGACACTAGCGGTAGTGGTGAACCTAAAGGTGAACCTCAAGCTAACGCTCAAGCTAACACCAACACTCAACCTCAACCATCTCCCGAACCCAAGCCAACGGAAAGCGATCCGCATCTTGACTTCATGCTTGGCAAGATCACGCACAAGGAGTTAGAGGCGAGGATCAAGCCGAAGGTTGAGGGGGAAGAGGTCGAGACGAACGGAATCGAGAAGCCGCCGGCCGCGCCGAAAACTGTGGTGCCGGGACAGCAGGCGCAATCGACAAGGGATTATAGTGGACTGAACGATGACGAAGTAAAGCTGTTCAAGAACATGTCGGCGGAGTCGTATCGTAAGATGCGGCCAATCTACGAGCAGCACAAGAAGATTGCGGATCGTGAGGCTCAGATTGCGGAGCGTGAGAAGAAGGCCGTGAACGCGATGCCTAAGGGAGTGTTCGACAACGAACACGCTTACATCCTCTCGCCGCAGTTCAAGCAGGCTCATCAGGCTGCGGAAGCGTTTCGGTTCGAGAGTGACTACTGGGCCAAGCAGTTGGCCGCCATCGAATCTGGAGAACAGTGGAAGCCGCTAATGCGAGACACAAAGACCGGTGAGCTTTTCGAGGGCAAGCCAGTCGATGCAACTCCACAGGCTAAAGCTGACGTGCTTCGTAACCTCACACAAGCCACACATCAACACAGCATCCACCAGCAACGCTTGCAGGAAGTTCAAGGTGGTTTTGCACAACGTCGCAACGCAATCGTTGAGGGTGTTCGTAACTACGAGAAGCAATTCTTCCATTTCTTCGAGGGCGAAAATAACCCACACAAGGCGGCCATTGACGCTCTGTTGCAGGTGATTCCTGAGGATATTCGTGATCACCCTCTGGCTTCTGGCTATGCGAAGGCAATGCATACAATCAGGCTGTTGCACGAAAACAACCAGAAGTTGCAGGCGGCGGCGAACATGAAAGCTAAGGCCGCGTCAGACGCGAAGCTGGCTGGGCCTACAATGTCACGTGTCAACAACGGAGCGGCGTCTAAACCTTCTAATGGAGACGACTTCAGCAAGTTGTCATACGACGATGTCCTTGCTAAGTTCAACTCTAGGCGATAAGCTCTAACGGCACAGTTCACTCCACGCTTGCTCCACGCTGTTGTAATGATGGCGTGGAGTTTGTGTTTAGTGGCACATCTGGCACGCTCCATGCTCTATCATAGATAGCTTCATAGTAGGTGTAGGGCAGCACCAATCAGCCTCGAATGCGTTGCAGGGCAGCAACCTGACTGTTGTGACAGAATCTCACAACGACAGGAATCCGCTGTTGCCTGAATAAAAGCAGCGAAACTCGACTCAGCCTACTATGTCAGCAGCTACACTGCCCTCTATTGATAATCAGGCTTGCACGTCTTGGAATGAATTGGATCGGGACTTCTACAACAAGCTCCCCTACTTCTTTCAAGCGAAGCAAGCTGAACACTTGAAAACTTGGTCCATTTGGTCCAAGCTTCTCGGCGAACGCAAATGGGATCAGAACATGGGTTCCACCGGTAAGGTGATCCAGAAACAGTTCTCTCCTGTTCTTCGCGCTCATGCGTTCCCCAACGCACTCACCGACTCGGCGAAGAAAGACCTCGTGATCACACGCGAGCGTTCCACTTCGTTCGCTCCGAAGCACCACAAGTTTGAATCCCCGATGTTCAACTTCTTGCCGTCCTTTCAGGACTTCTTGAAGAACTCCATCGAGTTCACGCTTGAGAACATTAACGATCAGGTTACACGTTTCAATGACGTGATGGCCCGCAGTTATGTTTTCCACCAATCCCGTTACCTCATGATTCCCGGCGCTCCCGGTGATGGCGTGTTGACGGATGCTCCGTGGGGTGCTGAAGGTAACTCCGCTGGAACCGCTGGTAAGACTAATACTTACCTCGGCGCGAAGTTGAATGGTATCGCTAACGTCGGTCCGTTGAGCTTGAACGCGATTAACCTCGCTTGTTCTCACCTCGACGATCAGCGTATGCGGCCGTTCAGTGGAAGTGAGTTGCCTAATGGTGACTCTTCGCCGCTCAACTCGATGTATGCACTGGTTATCGGCAGTGATGCTTACAACCAGTTCATGTATGATCCGTTCCTGCTTGAATACAAGCAGATTGATCTGAACATCCTCACGAAGGGTTTCAAGGGCAATCTGTTTGGTCGCGTCATGTGCAAACTCGAAGACATGCCGTTGCGCATCAAGCTCGATTCTACTCAGAATCCCGGTGCTGCTGCCTACATCACGTGGCCTGCTCCTGAGACTGTTGAGTTGAATCCGAGTGCGGACAACTATGGTGAGACGATTCCGAATCCTGACTACGTGAACGCTGAGTATGAAGTCGCGTTCCTCGTGTCTGGTGGCACTCCATACGAGATGCTTCGTGTTGGACCTCCCCCGAAGGACTTCGGTGACATGCCTTGGAATGGCCGCGTTATCATGACTGATGACGTGAATGTTCCTTGCACTGACGAAGGTGGCAACACTGTGTGGGACACGAATAAGTATAAGGAGTATCTCCAACTTATCTCTCATCTGACGACTGGCATCGTTGGAACTCAGAAGCGTGGTATTCTCCCGATTCTGTTCCGTCGTTTCCGTGGCGCTCGTAATCCGGTCGCTGCGTAATCAATGTGAGGCGAAGTAACTAAGCCTCATTAACCACTGACAACTATTAAACAGAAATCAAATATGAAGAAACTCCTCAAGTCTCTGATCGCGGTTGGGTTGCTTTGTGTGTCCATGAGCGTTAATGCTCAGTCCACATTCAGCACCAACCTTTCGGCGGGCACATCTCTGTGTCTGGCGTTTCCGTTGCAGATTTCCAGCATCACGGTTGCTGGAACTTCAGCGGGTGCCACCACGGTGACGTTGTTCGATAACTCGGCGGCCAGTTCGACTTACACGAACGCCACGTATACTACGACTACGTCGTATACCACGAACATGACGTCCACGATTACCAACTCTGCTGGTAATCTTCAGACGAATACGTTCGTTGGTGTGTTCACGACTACCGCTTCGGTAGCTGCGAATACGAATACTTGGCCGTCCCTCGCAGTTTATTCTGCTGGGGCGTCTAGTGTGAGTGGACCGTTTACGGTTAACTTGAATACGGTGCGCGGGCTTGCTGTTACGGCTAGCACGAATGCAACGTTGACGGTTAACTATCGTCGCTTGAACTAAACCGCAACAATTTGTTTTGTGTGAAAAGCGTCCAGCATTGATCACAAAACCTTGAGGAAGAGGTTAACCTCAAGTCAACAAAACCTCGCTTCCCCTTTATGCCAGAGCTTCTACTTCCCCAGTTTTCTAATCCGCAGGACATTCGTAGTGTGTTTGTGTCGAATCAGCCGGCACCAATTCTGATTCCGAAGTCAGTCACCTCTACGAGTTGGTCGGCTTCAGGAACTGTATCAATTCCTTCCACAGAAGCTGTGATCTATCTCAAGTCTTTGTTTGGTTATAACAAAGGAG
>Ga0208975_1000843_pt1 | contig 13930 bp, 18 predicted proteins | sample GreLakmeER78MSRF_FD_187700 | JGI IMG/M metagenome (GOLD analysis project Ga0208975, IMG submission 187700) | Freshwater lentic microbial communities from great Laurentian Lakes, MI, USA - Great Lakes metaG ER78MSRF (SPAdes) | ecosystem: Environmental > Aquatic > Freshwater > Lake | place: Great... | reverse complement strand
TCCTTTCTCTTATCTGAAGGGATTCAAACCGAATCAGTTCGATGTCTCGCGTCTGCGGAGTTAACGCTCGGGATTGGAATGGTTCAGCCCAGGTTGGAATCGGTGAAACAGGGAAATGGTTCTTACGGGCCTGCGGTTGCTGCATGGTCTGAGCGCGTTCTTTCCCGCAAACTCTTTGACTGGCAAATCATTGCGTTGACCGGACAATTGACCCACGATGAAAACGGTGACCTTGTGTTCCGTGAAGCGTTGACTAGCTGCGCCAGACAAAATGGAAAATCGGTTGCTTTGACCAGCCTCTGTGGGTACTTTTTGACCGACTGGTCAGCGATGCGCGGTAAACCAATCCACGTTCTTTCCGTTGCTAACAAACTGGATCGCGCGGTTGCAATCTTCAATGAACTTGCACCGGTACTCGAGGCACAATTTGAAGGACATGTCACCTGGTCGTATGGACGCAACAAAGTTGAGATGCCGAACGGGTCGACATGGGAAGTCCGCGCTGCGACGCCAAACCTTCACGGCGGAACTTACGATCTAATTGTTGTTGACGAAATCTGGAATGTCTCCGAAGAGGTCTACTTTGACGCGCTCCGCCCGTCGCAGATTGCGGTCAAGTCTCCGCTCCTTTCCTCCTGGTCAACTTCAGGTGACGAATCTTCAAAGACAATGCAGCGTCTTCGCGAGGCAGCAATTGGCGCAATAGACCAACAGAAACAGACTCGTCTTTACTTTGCCGAATGGAGTCTTCCGTCGGTAGACCCGAACGACGAAATCAATTGGGGCTACGCCAACCCCGCGCTTGGTCAAACAATTACCCTCGAGGCATTGCAAGCAGCTGCGGAAACTCCCGATCGTGCAGCGTTCCTCCGCGCCCACCTGAATCTGTGGGTCTCGTCGGCGGACGCTTGGATTCAGCCAGGAGTCTGGGACAAATTGTTTACCGAATCCGACTGTCCCGCTGGAGGCGTCCTTGCAGTCGACTCATCCACAGGGGGCGAGAAGTATGTGGGCATTCGTTGCGGACTTACCGAAGAGGGCAACATCATTGCAACTGTGCAATTCTCCACAGAGTCCCTCAAGGAAATGTGGATAAAGATTAACGAGGCAATGGAGGCAGACCCGAAACTGCGCCTGGCAATTACACCGGCACTTGACCTTCATACGCCAGAGAAGTTAGAACGGCGACGTCAAATTTTCGGCTACGCCGAGGTACTTAAATTCACAGGTCTGACGCGCTCGCTGATTCTCGAGAAACGCATCTACCACCGAGGCGAAGAACTGCTAGCAACCCATGTCAACCGCGCCGTCCTCGCCCGCGCAAACGGTCAAGTCGTGATCTCCTCGCAACGCTCCCCAGGTCCGATTGAGGCAGCGCGACTTCTAGTCGTCGCAGCAGCTCTTGTTTCCCGCCCGTCAAATACTGGACGCGCAGCAATGGCGTTTGGAAGGTAGTTGCATTTGCAACTAGTTTGTGGGAGACTCCAGTCGTGGCGTTCTTCTCCCGAAAAATAACTACCGCAGAATTTGCGTCGTCGCCCGTAAAGGCAGCTGCCGGAGTCGGCATGTCTGGCATCCCTCCGACGTACGCATGGACAAGCGGAGCATTTGAGCAGATCGCCCTTGCTCTTCCGACTGTGTCGCGGGCGAGAGACCTTCTCGCCTCGACCATCTCAAGTCTTGAGTTCCGTCAGTATGTGAAGCAATGGAACGGCACCGAGTACGAAGAGATATACGTCCCGAATGAATCATGGATGGAGAACCCTGATCCAAAAGTTCCGCGCCAGTTCATCCTTGCAAATACGGTCACGGACTTATGGATGACGGGACGCGCCTTCTGGGCAGTTACTTCCCGTAATGCAACCGACGGACGCCCAATGAGTTTTGAATGGCTACCTTCCTCAAATATCCAGACGCCCTCCCAAGTCGGCCCGCAGTATTTCGGAATGCCAGACGAAATTGAGTTCAACGGCATTCAACTTGACCCGAACGAAATCATCACGTTCCTTGCACCGACAACTGGTCTCATGTTCTCAGGTCGACGCTCCGTCAGCATTGCGACTCACCTTGACCAGTACGCAGATCGTGCAGCAACCATTGAAACCGTCCCTGGTTATCTTCAGCAAACTTCCGCAGGCGAGACAATGTCCGGTGAAGAACTTGGAGACTTGGCAGCGCAATGGGCGCAGGCTCGGCGCGAAGGCAACGTCATCGGCGCGTTAAACAACTATGTCAACTTTGTGGAGTTTGACCGTGACCCGCTTGAAGTCAACGCAGCGCAACGCGAATACCAAGCACTTGACCTTTCCCGCATGTGTTCAGTCCCCGCGTACCTCGTATCTGCTCCGACACCAGGCGCGTCAATGACTTATCAGAACGCGTCTCAGGCTCGTCAGGATCTGTGGCTCTTCGGGGCGCAAATGTACGCTCACGCAATTGAATCTCGTCTCAGCATGAATGACGTTCTCAGTCGAGGACGCTTCGTTCGCTTTGACACAGACGACCTTCTTTCCATTGGCGATATGCACGACGCATTAGTCGAACCACAAGTTCCAGACCTCGAGGAGATTCCTTCATGATTAAGTTCACCGCCGTCCCCGTCACCCTTGACGCTGCAGCTGGAGAAGATGCACCGCGCACCATCACCGGCATTGCAGTCCCTTGGGACACCGTCGCAACCGTCTCAGGTGGCGAGAAGGTCATGTTCAAGCGCGGAGCCTTTGACTTGAATGCCAAGCCCGCGCGACTTCTAGAAAACCACGACGGACGCCCAATCGGAATCGTTACCGAACTTGTTGACCTTGACAACGGCCTTGGATTCAGCGCAACTTTTGCTCGTTCAAAAGCAGCCGACGACGTCGTTGAACTTATTCAGATGTCCGCATACGACTCAGTCTCCGTCGGTGCAGTACCCAAGAAATTTAAGTACGACAAGAACGGCGTCATGATTGTTTCATCCGCTGATCTACAAGAACTTTCGGTAGTAAGCGTTCCGGCATTTGCCGACGCCATTATTGAACAAATCGCAGCCTCAGAACACGACCCAGAAGAAGTCGAAGAAGAGGAAGACGAACCCCAACCCGACACAAGTCTCCAGGAGGAAACAATGTCAACAGAAACCCAAGTCGAAGCCTCCGCGCCCGACACCATCCCAACATCACCAATCTTCGCTTCGGCAAAGAAAGAGTTCAAACTTCCTTCCGCTGGCGAATGGATCTCCGCACAGATGCAAGGTGGCGCAATCGCTGCCGAGTTCAACGCTCGCATCAAAGCCGCTGCTCCAGATGTGACCACCGCTGACCTTGACGGCATCATGCCATTGCCAATTTTGGCTCCCATCTATTCTGGAATCCAAGGTCTCCGTCCTGTTGTCGATGCAATCGGCGCTCGCCAAATGCCCGCATCAGGCAAGGTCTTCATCGTTCCAAAAATTACAACCCATACCTCAATTGGTGGGCCACAGACACAGAACACCACAATCACCGCTGGTCAGTTCATTGTTGATGACATCCAAATTACCAAGGACATCTACGGCGGATACGTCGAAGTCTCCGAGGCTTCAATTGACTGGAGTTCTCCAGAGGTTCTCACCGGACTCCTCGAGGACATGGGCAAAAAATACGCCCTTGCAACCGACAACGCAGCCGCTGACGCGCTTCTTGCAGGCACTTCACAGACAACAGGCAACGTCGCACCGACAGACCCTTCAGACTGGGTTGCAAAAGTTTACGCTTGCGCAAACACCATCCTCGCAAATGGCAACTACCTTCCAGACCATCTTTTCGTGTCTGGCGATGTATTCGCGCAGCTTGGAACTTTGAGCGACGACCAGGGCAGGCCGTTATTTCCACAGGTTGGCCCAATGAACGCATTTGGTTCAATGAATGCAGGTTCTCGTGAAGCGATTGTCTTCGGACTTCGTCTTGTGGTTGACACCAACTTTGCAGCAAAGACCACCATTGTTGGTGCAGCAGCAACTGGTGCATTCCGTTGTTACGAACAGCAGAAGGGCGCAATCAGCCTGGACAATCCTTCAACATTGTCTCGCACAATCGCCTTCAGAGGGTATTTTGCACCGAAGATGATTGACGCCAACCAATTCATGAAAATCCCTCAGGCTTAGTCCTGAGACACGACAGGGACTGACTAATGGCTACTTACGATCTGGCGTTTCATACGCGCCTCGATGGGTACGCCATTTTTCAGACCTTTGTTGAGACTGGCATACAGGTCGGGGACTCCGTAACAGTGACAGGCGCAGGCCACTCATTCAACGCAACCGCAACCATCGTCTCAACACAAGACTTTGAATTCATCGGGTTATCTGACGAGGGCGACCTTGAATTTGACTCCGATGTAATTCGTCTTTACCAGTTCATGTATGTCAACGCAGGCGACGACTTCACTCGATCTACTGCTACCGGTGCAGTGACTTTTACTCCGTCCGTTTCATGGATTAACGCAGCCGATGTCACCTCATGGCTCGGCATTGACGTTGCAACCGCCAACGACACCGCCTTCATCACAGTCTGCGTCAACGCAGCCAACAACTACATCTTCCGCAAGCGTCGCGAAGCCGGATACACCGATTCGCAATCCACGGTGCCAGGTGCCGACGTCAAACTCGGCACAATCATGTACGCAGCAACCCTTTACCGTGAGCGCGGATCAGCAGATTCCTTTGCCTCATTTGACGCCATGTCTTCAATCCCCATTCCCTCAACAATGGGACGCATCATGGCTCTCATTGGTTGCGGAAGGCCACAGGTCGCGTAATGGCTGCAACAGGAATCCTCGTCGACGCAGTCAACGCAATCAAAACACAACTCACCGCGCTCGGCCTCAAACCAGTCACAGACCCGCGCAACGCGCGACCAATGTCCGTCATGATTGAACTTCCCGTCATGACTTCGTTCACTTACAACGTGGGCGACTTTCGCATTCCAGTCCGCATCCTTGCAGCCCCTCCAGGCAACCAAGACAGCGGAGACTATTTGATGTCAACAGTTGACACCATCATGAACTCGTCCATCGCAGTTACAGACGCCCGTCCAGGCAATGCAAACTACGGCGGGCAAGACATACCCACATATGATCTCACGGTGGCAATCGCCGTGCGTAGAAACTAAGGAGCCACTATGGCAACAGCAACATTCCTGTCAGGTGCAACCTGCTCAATCACCCCAACCGGCGGAGCAGCCGTCGATGTTTCGGATCAACTTTCGAAATGTGAAGTCATGCTCGGTTTTGAACTTCTCGAATCAACTTCGCTGGCTGATACTGGCCGACAGGCAACAAAGGGCCTCCAAAGCGTCGCGGTTAACCTCGACCTGTATCTCTCATACGGTGCAACCGAAGTTGAAGCACTTCTCAGCGCAATCGTCGCTGCGGGTTCATGCACAATCGTCGTGTCCCCATCAGGCACGACAGAAGGTCCAAGCAATCCAGAGTTCACAATTACGACGTGCACACTTGACGCAGCTCCGGTCATCATGTCGTCCATCGGCACCCTTGCCGTGGCTTCAATTTCGTTTACAAACGGCACCTGGGCACGAGACATCGTCTAAAAAATAAAAGAGGGAAACGAATGAAAATCCGACTACAAGTAACACCGATTGAAGGCGACCCATATGAATGCGAAACGAATTTATTCGTCATCGTGGCATGGGAACGCAAATTCAAACGACAAGCATCCAGTCTCGCAAACGGCATCGGCGCAGAAGACCTTGCATTCTTTGCATTCGAATCTGCTCGAGCTGCGGGAATCACAACCCCGCTCGCCTTTGACGAATTCATCAAGAAAACCAAGGCAATTGACGTCGTGTCGGAGGACGCACCAAGTTTTACAGAAGCGGCAGTTTCCGACGCTCACTAGCGGAGGTTCTTGTCGCGACTGGATACTGGACACCCGACATCCCATTCGACATAGACGATCTGTTTACGGTTGTTGACGTGTTGAACCAACAACAAAAAGCACAAAGGAGCAGACGATGACAGCAAATACTTCAATTGAAGTCGTCGGAGTTCGTGACGCTATTCGTTCGCTCAACAAAATTGAGCCTGGACTCCGTAAGCAGTTCACCGCCGACGCAACTCGTATTGCGCAACCCGCAATCCAAGAAGTGCAGAAGAACTACACGAAAGTTCCTTTGTCCGGTATGGCGCGAAAATGGGAACAAGCCAACAAAAAGATATTCCCGTTCTCTGTCGCAAAGGCAATCTCTGGAGTCAAGTTAAAGGTTGACGCCTCTCGAGAGGCAACTTCCCTGATCTACATCACGCAGACCAATGTTGCAGCAGCAGTATTTGAAGCAGCAGGACGCGCTAACCAAAACCGCCTGGGCGATTCCCTTGGGCAATTGCGCCCGAACCATACGCGCATTCTTGGGCCTTCCGTGTTCCGCAAGCGTCGCGAGATTGAAAGCGAACTTGTACGCGCCACAAATGAAGTCAAAGCTCGCGTTGAAAGAGAACTCAAATGACAATTGCAATCCCAATCATCACAGAGTTCAACGGCAAAGGAATCTCTTCTGCAATCAAGGAATTCAAAAACCTTGAAACCAACGGACAAAAAGCACAGTTTGCAATCCAAAAGGCAGCACTTCCCGCAGCTGCTGCACTTGCAGGTCTGACCGCTGCACTTGGATCAGCAGTCAAAGGCGCAATTGAAGATGCAGCCGCGCAGGACAAACTTGCCGAACAGATTCGACGCACCACAGGCGCAACCGACGAACAAATCAGCGCAAACGAAAACTGGATCAGCACCCAAGGCAAACTGCTCGGAGTCACCGACGACGAACTTCGTCCGGCACTTGGCGGTCTAGTCAGGGCAACTGGCGACATCACCAAGGCGCAACAATTGGCATCCGCTGCAATGGACATCAGTTCGGCAAAGGGTCTCAGTTTAGAAACAGTGACAAAAAGTCTTGAAAAGGCATACGGCGGAAACTTCACCGCACTAGCAAAACTGTCCCCAGAACTTCGTCAAATGATTAAAGACGGCGCATCACTAGATGAAGTCATGGCAGCAATGTCAAAGACCTTCGGTGGCGCAGCATCAGACGCAGCCGAAACTACTGCCGGCAAATTTAAGCGCATGAAAGTTGCCCTCGATGAAACAAAGGAGTCAATCGGCGCTGCACTTATGCCGGCCGTTGAAGCAATCCTGCCAGTTCTGCAATCGTTTGCAACATGGGCGCAAGACAACCCCGAAAAGTTCCTTGCAATCGCAGCTGCTGTCGGCGCAATATCCGCAGCCGTTGTTCTGTTCACAGTCGCAGCAAAAGCAGCAACCGTTGTCAACGCTCTTCTTGCAACGTCATTCACCGCGCTCCAGGTGGCATCAGGACTGATTGTGTTCACCGCAATCATTGCCGGTCTTGTACTTGCATACAATAAATTCGAATGGTTCCGAGACGGCGTTAAAGCAGTCATGAGCGGAATCGCTACTTACTTTGAGTTCATTGCAAACGCATGGATCAAAGTCATCAACGTCATCATTAAAGGCATCAACTTAATCAAGCCTGGCAAAGACATCGGCACCCTGTCGGCAATCAGCATTGGCGGGAATCCTGCTGGGGCATTTACTTCAACCGCGCAAGCCGAGGCTTCAATGGGCTTCACAGGAACAGCAGAAGTTGCAGCCCTCGTCCCGTACAACATCGACCAACCAACAAAAGCGCCAAAAGTTTCCAAGGTTCCACCGTCAATCTTTGAAGAAGGCAACGCAGGAGGGTTCGAGAACGCAGGCATTGGCGGTATCGGCCCATTCAGCAACATCACGATCAACATGGACGCAGGACTAGTCTCGTCACCTGCCACAGTCGGTCAAGACATCATTGACGCCATCCTTGCAGCGCAACGCAACTCAGGACAGGTCTTTGCACCGGCGGTCACTTTCTAATGACTGTCCCCACATACCAAGTCCTTGTCGGATTCCAAACGACCACAGGATTCGGTACACCCTTTCAACTTGACGACCCCGTCTACGGGATTCTCGACACAAGCACTCTTGGCGGTCTCGCATACGCAGACCTGACCTCGCTCGTCCTGTCGATTAACATTAAGCGCGGACGCAACCGCCAACTAGACCAGTTCAACGCAGGAACCGCACAAGTCGTGTTCAACAACAACTCCCGCATCCTTGACCCGCTCAACACGTCCTCGATCTACTACCCGTTCGTATTGCCTCGCTCGCCAATCATCATTTACGCCAACGGGACTCCCATCTACACAGGGTTCGTTGAGGATTGGGACTTGGACTACCAAAACGCAAACCAGGGCAGAATGTTCGCTCGATGCGTTGACACCTTCGGAACTCTGGCAAATCAGCAACTGAACGCATTCACCCCGTCGGCACAGACTTCAGGCTTGCGCGTAGACGCCGTTCTAGACCGTCCAGAGGTCGCTTACCAAGGTGCAAGGTCTATTGGTACAGGGTCGTCTACTCTCGGGGCTTACGCGGTCTCTCAGGACACAAACGTCCTCAACTATCTTCAGCAGGTGAACACTTCGGAGCAGGGGTACCTCTACACGGCAGCCGACGGAACTCTAACCTTCAAGGGGAGGTCGAGCGTTCTGAACCCTGTGTCGGGCGCGTCCTTCACCACGAACGGCACAGGCATCCCATACATGAGCCTCGTCAACCAGTACGGATCGGAACTGCTCTACAACTACATCGTGACCCAATCGCCCGCAGGAGCTGCACAAACAAACTCTGACGCAAACTCAATTGCGTTGTACCAGGCGCAAAACTACAACCTTCTTAGTTTGCTCAACTCGACTACAACAGAAGTCAACGGTCTTGGCGCGTACCTTCTCGGCAAATACCGCAACCCCGTCGTCCGCTTCACAGGCGTTTCGTGCGAACTTGCAGCACTTACCTCCGCGCAATGGTCAACCATTTTTGCCATCGACCTGACGTCAATCGTGACAGTCCAGAAGGATTACAGCACCGGTACACCAGCCACAGAATCGCAGACCCTGATCACTTCAGGAATTGAACACCGAATCGTCCCAGGGTCTCATATTGTTTCGTACACTTTTGAGAGTACGGACGGCAATCAATACATGACGCTCAATGATTCCATTTTCGGAATTTTGGACACAGGACTACTTAGTTTCTAAAGGAGACAAAACATGGCAACACCAACATCATTTCCAACACCTGCGGTCTCAGGTCAAATTCTCACCGCGGCATACGTCAACGGCATGTCGGGCGCGTTTCGTGTCTTGCAAGTCGTCTACGCATCAACAAGCACCGCCACCACGAACACAACAAGCACATTTGCTGACACAACGCTCACCGCGTCGATTACGCCACAATCAACGTCAAACAAAGTTCTTGTCCTGGTCTCACAAAATGGTTGCTTCAAATCTTCGGCCGACGCAGAAAACCGCATGAACCTTCGCCTTTTGCGCGGAGCAACAAACGTCGCAACATTCAGCGGAGCCTTGTTTCTCTACACAGGATCAGCAATTTCAAACGGCGCAGCTGCAAGTATTTCTCTTTTAGATTCGCCCGCCTCAATTGCCTCCGTTACTTACAAGACGCAATTCAATAACCCGAACAACACGGCATCTGTAATCGTTCAAGAAGGCAGCGCAGTTTCAACAATGGTTTTGTTAGAAATCAGCGCATGATGCGAAAAAGCCTGATTCTATTGATTATTTGCGCATCGCTAACCGCTTGCGCAGACCGTACCCGTGTCAATTGTGAGCGCGTAAAAAACAAAGCACTTTCGGCAGCAACAATTGCACCGAACGAAACAGGAACAGGACGTTGCGCATGAAAATGAGACCACGACTTTCAAACGAAGAAATCAAAGGACGACTAATCCTGATCGTCGGACTAGCAATCTCCATTGCATTCGTCGGCACCGTGTTCGTCCTTCTGTACGGACTTCTGTTCGTGGTACAGCCTCTCGAGCAAGCACCGAACGATGCTGAAGCCTGGAAGATTCTGTCTCCGCTGACTTTGACCATGTCAGGCGTCCTTGCCGGTCTCCTTGCCTCTAACGGCCTGAAGGGAAATCAGAACGACAAGGACAAGAGAGATGACTAATCGCGTCTACCCGTACTACCCGTCATGGGACGGCAAAGGGACACAACCTGTCACGGCAAAACTTGTTGAACTCTGCAAAGCACGTTGGGGAACAAAGTCCCTCGGCACATACGCCAACCGACCAATGAGAAACAACGCCGGTCTTTCAGTCCATGCCACCGGATACGCAGCTGACATCCAATACAAAGACGAAGCGCAAGCGCGGGAAATGTGGGACTGGTTCCTTGCCAACTCAAAAGCCCTCGGACTATGCGAACTGCATTGGTATGCATACGGCGAGTACGGCGCGGGCTATCGATGCTCCAGGGGCGAAGGCAAAAAAGGCGTCAAAATCTACACCGCCGACGACAACGCTGGTTCGTATCAAGGCAACCCCAACTGGCTGCACTTTGAAATGGCAAAGCAATCCGCAGAGGCATTTGAAGCCGCATGGCGGGCGCTGCCGAAACCATAAATCGCACGAAGAAATCACCCTCTTCGAGCTAGACCTCGGGACTGACTGTGTTTCCCTCATTGGTTCCGAGGTCGAATCCGCCACCCAGACGCCTCCCTGTGTTACAACATCAGGACACAAACAGCGAAGGGAAACCGCTATGAACCACCAAGACAAACTTATTTACTTCACTTATGGGTGGCTCGTCTCATGGGCTTACTTTAAGATTATTAACCGCTACTGGAAGAACTGATGCTTCCCTCGTGGGGTTACTACCCGTTATGGTCTAAGGACAAACTAACCCTCGTTCAGATCTTCACGGATCCGGCAACAGAAGAGATCGTCAAAGTCACAGTCGCCACAAGGCGTGCTCCCTGGATGATGTTCGCTTCGATTACAGAAGTTGAAAAGGTTGATTAAGAGAATCATGGCAATCGCCCTCATCACCGCAATATCCATTCCTGCTCCGGCATTCGCAGCTGCACAGCGCGACACCTTCAGCAAATATCACGGCGTCCTGCCAGACGCTTATTACGACGGACTAGCCCGTTGTGAAACTGGCGGAAACTGGCAACACTCGACGCGCTCATACACGGGCGGTCTCGGCATTTACCGAGGCACCTGGCAACGATGGTCAAACTCCTCGAGCGCAAAAGGTAAGACCCCCGCGCAACAGGTCAAGGTCGCAGACGCAATCGCATTCAAAAGCCACATCAACCCAGACGGAACAAAAGTCTGGCGCGTTGGGCCTTGGGGATGGGGATGTCTTAAAGGGCAGAAATCCTTACAGGCGTTCATCTGCAAGTCACGACACAAGGATGTTGCAAGATGGAAGCGCGGATGCGGTATTGTCCGTAAAAGCAAATAGCAACAAGTGAGGGAAACACTATGGAATTAACCACCGACGAGATCATTGCGCGTCTCATGAATCTGTCAGTCAAACTTGACGGAGAAATGCGCTTTGACGAAAGTTCAACAGTCAGTCAGGCAATTGCCTTAATTATGACTCTTCGCAATGCAGCCGAACGTTTGCGACACCCGACAAACTCGGACATCGTCTCAGCCATTAAAAGTCAAAACCAAGACGAACTTAAAGCCGTCATCGAATGGATTGTGGAGAACCCATCATGAGCAAACCGCACATCAGCCAAATCTGCGTACACGACATCACCGCCGAAGACGTATCTGTCAAGGTCAGTTTCCACGACACCTTTGCAGCCGTCAAAATAATCATTGGCGACATTGAAGTCACTTGCTTCACCGAACTAGATCAGGTTGCAGGCATTCAAAGAAAACTCGGTCTCCTGTGAGCATTGAAGACTACGAACCCGTTGCCAGTCGCCTTGCGCGGTTCTGGGAGAAGCACCCCGAAGGGCGCGTCATTACAAAACTCATCACATTCGAAGGCGACCGAGTAATCGTCCAGGCCGACATCTATGTCGACCGAGAAGATGACCGCCCCGTTGCAACCGACTTCGCCGAAGAAATACGCGGGTCAAGCAACGTCAACAAGACAAGCCACATCGAGAACGCAGCCACATCCGCAATCGGACGCGCCCTCGCTGACTGCGACTTTGCCTCTAGCACCGACTGGACGAAACGCCCGTCGCGCGAAGAAATGCAGAAGGTAGAGAGAATGTCCGGTGACACCCGCATAACCGAGCCGTCAAACCTTGCGTCAGATAAACAACTAAACATGATCCGCGCAGTATGCAAATCAATCGGGCGCACAGTCCCGAGCGGGATACAGGGCTGGACTAAGCGCGAGGCATCGCAATATATTGACAGCCTCAAGTCAGGCGTTGCAGAACTGCAGCGCGAAGAACCCGAAGAGGCGTTCTGATGGCCGACGTGTTGACCCTTGTCATCATGTGCGTAAGTCTGTTCATGTGCGGATTCCTGTTGGGCAAAGAACAATGACCGTTTCGGAAAAGATATTCCAAGACCAAGTCATCAAACTTGCGCGGATGCAACAATGGCTTGTCTTCCATGCGTCACCCTCATCGCCCCGTCCAGGCGTATGGCGGTCAGACGGCAACGGATTCCCTGATCTAGTTCTCGTTTCAACATCCATCCCATCTCGAGGAGTCATCTTCTGCGAACTAAAAGCAGCTGAAGGAAAACTAAGCGCGGAACAAGAGAAATATGCGCGTTGCCTCATTAACGCAGGAATTGAATATCATTGCTGGCGTCCTCGAGACCTTGACATGATTGCAGCGCGACTCGGCCGGCAAGGCAAAGTGCAATGAAAGAACTAGTTCGAATCAGCCTCACAAAAGACGAGATGCGCCTCGCTTGCACCGGAGGAATAGAACACCGCCTCGACGCAATGTTCAGCGGACAACCACCCAGGGACAAAACCCCATACCACCTTCAACGATGGTGGCAGTCCCACATCACAGGCTCAATCGCTGAAGTCGCCGTCTCAAAACTTCTCGGCGTTGAATGGCAATGGGAACGCAACGCAAACGGATTCGACGTCCTCGAGTACCAAGTCAGAGCAACAGAGAACGCAGACTCAACACTTGTGATCCGCAACCGAGACGACCCGAGCCACAACTTCATCTTTGCCAAGGTGCGAGAAAACCGAGTCCTGATTCAAGGATGGATTACAGGCCACGAAGTCATTGCATACGACCAACCCATTCACGACGACTGCTGGACAATCAAGGACTACCGCCTGTACCCAATCACAGACCTTCCAGAGTTCCCGCAGCAATTGCCAGACGGGATCATAATGTTCAAACCCAAAACACCAGGACTCGGAACAGTCGCATGATCGTCGTCGCCTGGTACATCCTCCTGATAAGTATCGGGCTAGCAATCCTCCAGGGGATTCGCAAGGACTAACATGCCAACACAATCGAGAGACGCAAGCCGACATCATCAGTTGCAGATGGTTCGCAGAACACGAGGGAACTCGGGTCGAGCAGTCTGTGTTAAAACAACTGTGCAGCGTCCAAACGTCATAAATGAGAATGGTGACCGTCCACATGTCAAACATCCGGCAGCCAGAGATACTTACTCGAAATGCGGGGGGCGAGCAAACCACCGAACCGAACACAACGAACGAGAACAAGCCCCCTCGGGGGGGCGCGTTAGCAGGGGGCAACCATGAGCAAGAGAACAAGTAGTCCAGAGTTCAGACGCAGACGCGCAGAACTACTACAAGACAACCCCCTCTGCCACTGGTGCAACAAAGCACCCGCCACAGAAGCAGACCACCTGATCCCGTACGACCTCGTTGGAGACGACACCGAACTAGTCCCCGCATGCAAACCATGTAACTCACGGCGCGGCGCACAATACGTCAACGGCAACCGAACAGCACAAGCCCATTCAAGAGCAGAACACCTCGGACTCGACCCAACGCAAAAACCAAAAGCAAAACGAAACGAAACAGAACTTTTTTTGAAAACAGAAAAAATAAAGAC
>Ga0208975_1000841_pt1 | contig 13936 bp, 12 predicted proteins | sample GreLakmeER78MSRF_FD_187700 | JGI IMG/M metagenome (GOLD analysis project Ga0208975, IMG submission 187700) | Freshwater lentic microbial communities from great Laurentian Lakes, MI, USA - Great Lakes metaG ER78MSRF (SPAdes) | ecosystem: Environmental > Aquatic > Freshwater > Lake | place: Great... | reverse complement strand
CCCAAGCTGGAGCAACCACCGTGAGCTTGTTAGATGGCACGGTTGGAACCCCTTCCCTCAACTTTGCCGCTGAAACTGGCACTGGCGTATATAGACCTGCGGCTGGTGAATTTGGTGTTTCAGTGCTTGGAACACAAAGGTTTAAAGCAACAGCAACAGGCGTTGCCGTGACTGGTTCTGTAGCGGCTTCTGGAGCTGTTTCTGGAACGACTGGAACATTTTCCTCTACCGTTTCTGGGACAACTGGTACGTTCACCACAGGTATTGCTGGGGGCACGTTTACATGACCAAAAAGGTTTTCACGCTTGACACAAAAGCAGGCATCCAGCGCGATGGAACCGTCTTTGACAAAGAGTTCTACAACGACGGTCGTTGGGTTCGCTTTCAGCGTGGTCGCCCACGTAAGATGGGTGGGTTTCGTGAGATTGTGAACGACTTGGCAGGCCCCTCTCGCGGGATGTACCTCAACCCACAACAGACCTTTAACAACGTGTTCAGTGGGTATTCTGGTGGCTTGCAGTTGCTTCCAATCAACAACAGCGGTGTTGGTTCTGGTATTACGGACATGACGCTGTCTAACTTTACGGCAAACGCAGACAACTTGTGGCAGTTTGATACGTTCTATGACGTGAGTGGGTCAGGGGATAACTTGCTTCTGGCGCACCCCGGTCGCAACCTCACCATCATTGACAACAACGTCAACACCCCTGTTTTGGGTGGCAACATCACTGGTACATCACTAGCGGCTCTTGGCGTGTTCACAAGCTCCGTGTTCTTGAACGCCACCACGACAATGTACTTGTCAACCCAAGATCTTTTGATTGGCGCTGGGCAAACAATTACAGGCACTGGTATTCCATCTAGCACAACCGTTGTCTCTGCCAATTTACGTGTCCCAGTCCTAAACGCCGTGGCTGTAACTGGCACCGCTGGTCAGTGTTCTTGCACTTCTACAACTGGTTTGTACGTTGGTCAAACCGTTGCCGTGTCTGGTACTAACACTGGCACAGCGACAGGTATTACCTCTGGCGTGACGTACTTCATTATTGCTACCAACTATGCGACGACCTTCACGTTGTCAGCGTCTTCTGGTGGTGCGGCAATTACGACGACTGCTGGAACAACGACTGGTTTGGTCTTTACCATGGGTCAAATACAAGACGTGGTGATCTCCAACGCCGCGACGACGTCTGGTGCTTCTACGATTACGTTTGACAACAACGTATCAGTCTCTGGTGGCGTGGTTACCTTGCATCCTTACGTGTTTGTTTATGGTAATGATGGACTGATCAGGAACTCTGGGGCTGGTAACGTCCAAGATTGGGTCTCAGCAGACGCAAACGAGGTCTCTGTAGCAACTGGAAAGATTGTCCAAGGGCTACCAGTGCGAGGCGGCTCAAACGCGCCTTCTGGGCTGTTTTGGAGCCTTGATTCATTGATCCGCGTGTCATACATCGGTGGCGCTGGTACGCCTCCACAGTTTTGGCGCTATGACTTGATCTCTTCACAATCATCGATCCTATCTTCTCAGTCTGTGATTGAGTACGACGGTATCTATTATTGGTGTGGTGTTGATAGATTCTTGCTTTACAACGGTGTTGTGAAAGAGATCCCTAACAACATGAACCAAAACTACTTCTTTGACAACCTAAACTACGCCCAGCGCGAAAAGGTTTGGGTTACAAAGGTTCCTCGTTTTGGTGAGATTTGGTGGTTCTATCCACGCGGTACTGCTACTGAATGTACAGATGCAGTCATCTACAACGTGCGTGAGAACACTTGGTACGACACAGGTCTAGCTTCTGGTGCTCAACGCTCTGCTGGGTACTTCTCACAGATCTTCCAATTCCCAATTGCCGCTGATTGGAACATCAACGCCACTGGCGGTATTTTGACTGCCACCATCACAAACGCTGGCGCTGGTTATACCGACGGAACCTACACCAACCAAGCGCTTACAGGTGGTGCTGGTACATTGGCTACAGCAAACATAACGGTTGCTGGCGGCATTGTGACCTCTGCGGTAATCAATGGTCATGGCAAAAATTACGCAGTTGGAAACACCTTATCTGCGTCAATTGCAGGTGGAGCTGGGTTTGTCTTGACTGTTGCGACGCTGATGGACTTTGTGTCTTTGTATCAAAACGAGATTGGCACAGACAAGGTGACTGGCGCCATCTCAGTGGCGATTGAGTCTTACTTTGAAACAAATGACTTAGGCTTGGTCTCTGGGGGGCCCTCTTCTCCAGCGCCAGTTGGCGAAAACAAGTGGCTACGCTTAGAGCGTGTTGAGCCTGACTTTGTACAAAGTGGTGACATGGAGCTGTACGTGACTGGAAGATCATTTGCTCAGTCCCAAGACGTTACGTCTTCTGCGTACACATTTAGCCCAACCACAGGCAAGGTTGACATGCGTGAACAACGACGTGAGCTTCGTTTAAAGTTTGTCTCTAACGTAGCAGGCGGAAACTACCAAGTTGGTAAGATCCTCTTAGACGCTGACTTAGGTGACGTGAGACCATAATGGCAAACACACTTAACACCAATCTAGTCTACGACCCTCGCTACCACACCTTTGAGTCGTGGGCGTCGCTCATGTGCGAGCAGTACGCGGCACAGCAGTTGGCTATACCAGACGCAAACACAAATTGGAAAGATTGGGCGTCAGGTCTTAAAGCAATTGATGTGTTCACGAATGAGGGCATCCCCGGCCCCGCCTACTACGACGACTGGCAAGAATGGGCTGAAGCTCTTGTCAACTCTGTTAACCCAGCGGTGAATTGATATGGCACTCTTTGAAAGACTTTCAGCGTCAAGCTCACCCCAAGAGATTGCGGATGCTTACAAAGAATTCACGGGATTGGCTGGTGGTGATAATCCCGCAAACCAAAAGTTAGCCGTTGATTATTTAACGTCACTAGGTGTTGCCACTCCTTCAATTGAGCAAGCGTACAGCGCGTATACCGCACCGCCAGTGGTTCAAGCTCCAGTCGTTGAAGCGCCTGTAAGTGGATTATCTGCTGTAACAAGCGGTAAAGGTGCTGTGCTTGAGGACACTTCTGATACATATATTCCGCCAACGGGTGCCTTGACGCAAGTATCAACACCTGCAACAAGCACCGCCGCCACAACTGGCGCATTAAATCAAGTCACAGCGCCAGCAACCAACAATGTTGCGACAACTGTTCCTGCGTCAACAGCTCTTACTGCGGCGCAAAAAGCAGAGCTGACAACAGCCACTGACACAACAAAGCCTGCAACTGTTGCGGTACAGCTTCAAGGTCAAACGTACAACGTCAATGCCGCAGATGTAAACAAAGTCAAGGATCAGATCTTGGCTCAAGGCACTACGTCCAAGTGGACTGGTGAAGGTTTTGGGTCTGCTGAGGCTAACGCTGACGCAATGGCTAAGAACTTGGTTGCTTCTGGCGTGACTGACATCAATCAAGTTGCAATGATTGACAAGAAGGTAGACGCCCAAGTTACTCCTGACGGCATGGGAGGTTTTGTTGACAGCAAGGGCAACAAGGTTGATGCAAGCTTAGTCAAGGAAAATACAGACTACGGCGGTGAGAGTGGCAACATTACCACCACGTACACAGCCCCAATTGGCACTGAAAAAGTTATTGGAAACAAGGTAACTGGCAAAGAACTGATCAGTGACTATGACCGCTCAGGCGGTAGTGCTTGGTCAGGAACCTTTACAGGCGAAGGCAACACGGCTTTTAGAACAAGCTTTGATGCAAGCGGTAAGCCTATCTTCTACACGACTGGAGCTTCTTCCAATGACATAGTTACCATGATTGGTGACGACCCAATTCTTGGCAAGGTGGCAACTTTAGCCGCTGGCTACTTTGGTGGCCCCGCAGGCGTAGCCGCACTCCAAGCCGCCATGGGTAAGAGCGTTGAAGACATCGCCAAGGGCGCTTTACTCACCTATCTTGGTGGTGAGGTTGCTGGGCAGGTGTCTGGATCAACTGACCTTATAAACTCTATTGGCGCTGATGCAACAAAAGTTCTTGCTAAAGGTGCTGGTCAGTTTGTATCTAGCGGTGGCAAAGCTGACATAGTCCAATCATTGGTTGGTGGCGCAGTTGATACTGGTGTCAATCAAATTACCAGCCTCATCCCAGACTTTGGGAGCCTATCAAAAGGTGCCCAAGATTTTACAAAAACCGTAGTTGCAACCGCCATCAAAAACGGTGGCGATCTGTCTATGGGTGACTTGGTTGATGCCGCGTTTACTGCTGGTACAGCCGCTACTAAAGCCGCGCTAACAGGAACTATTGCCACAGCCATTAAAGCTGATTCAACCATCAACAACGCTGTTAATGCTGAACTTGACAAACAACTAACCATTGACGCATCTGGTGCAATGGATCTAAATGCCGCCGCCGAATTTGCGGCTGACAGTGGTTACAACAAGTTCACGTTTGATGGTAAGACTTACACGCTTGACAACAACAACGCTGAAAACACAATCAAACTGCTAGAGGCTGACGCTCTTAAAACAAATACAGCGAACAACCTTAAGGGTGGTGAGTTTGAAGGCGTAGACGCACAAGTAGCCGCTACCGCCGCCAAGAACAACACAGTGATTGGTAACGCAGAAGCGGACAATCTTGAAGAAGCGGCATATTTAGCTAAACAGCGCAATCCCACAGGTACGACCTTTACATTTGATGGCAAGACATACACCTTGGGTGCGTCAAATACGGCTGTAACTCAAGCGCTTAATGAAACCCAAAAGACTGCGGTCTTAGACGACATTAAAAATGCCAAGACATTCAACGAAGCGTTTGCTACGGCAAGAGCTGGCTTGGGTGCTGGACAGAAGTTTACATGGCAAGGTAAGGAGTACTCAACTGCCACAGCCGATGAGCGACCAGACTTGGCTGGCCCGTCTATCGAGTCACTGAACAAAGCCAATTTGGCTACAGTAACGGACGCATCTAAGACCGTTGCCGCTCAAAGCGACACAGCCGCTCGAGCTACTGCCGCAGAAGAGCTTGCCAAACAACAAGCCGCTCAAAAAACCGCAATAGCGTCTATGGAAAAGACGGGTGTTTTTAAAACCATAGTCAATGCCGTTCAAAATCAAATGAAGTTGAGCAGTGAGGAAGCTAATAAGTTTTTGAAAGAAAACCCAGACAGCCCGATCACAAACAGCGTGAGCACGGCATACGAAGCCGCTGGTAACTTAGAAAAGAATGTTGCAGGCGGTTTAGCTTTGTTGACAAACAACAAACCATTAGCTGACGCTTTTGTAAAGAGTGGCAACGATCTGACTAAAGTTGGTCAAAGCATCGGCAACGGTGTTGTGGACACTAAGAACTGGAACGACACCACACAGTTGATTCAAAACGCCAAGGGCTGGGAAAAGGTTGGCATATTGGCTGGTCGCATCATGGACGGCACGAGCGGCTTGGGTCGTCAGGTTGAGGTGGAGTTGCGGCAAGAGTTGCCGGGTCTCTTCCTCGGGGGCGGAACCGTCAAAGGTATTTTGATTGCCACAGGTACTATGGATACCGCAGAGACCGCTGGTAACGCCGCCTTAGACACTTACGACGAATCTATCAAGGCTGGTAAAACCCACGCCGACGCCTTGTCAGATGCTAGAAAAGCTGGCGCCGCCGCTGGTATGGCGGAAGCCGCTGTTCAGTTAACACTAGGCAAGGTTGCCGACGTTGTTGTTGGAAAAATTGGAAATATTGGCGCTAAGGCTGGTACTAAAATTGTTGGCGAAGGTGTTGTTGAGGGCGGTCAAGAAGGTGGTTCTTCCCTTGCCGTTAACGCTGTACTTGGTCAAGAACTAGATGCCAACAAGGCATTAACTCAAACCGTGCTTGGTGGGGTTGTTGGTAAAGGTACTGCTGTTGCAACGTCTCCTACTGACATTGCCACAACCCAGACGATCAACAACAACATCTCTACAGCTATTGCTACTGGTGACAAAGCAGGCGTAAACACAGCACTTACAAACACTGTTCAGACTTCTTTGTCCAATGGTGCAAGTGTTGAGCTGACTGTTGGAACTTCGCTCAATTCTGCGATCTCCAATGGTGCTGATGCTGGTACGTCTATCACAAGCGTTGTATCTTCTGCTGTTAATAGTGGTGCTGACGTAAGCCAAACCGTTACGACATCTATTGACTCAGCAATTACCGCTGGCGCAAGCACATCGACAGCTATTAACTCGACTGTTACCTCTGCGATCACAAGCGGAGCAAGTGTGTCTCAGACGGTGTCTAGCTCTATTGCCGCTTCTACCAAGGCTGGCGTAGGCGCTGATACAGCAATCAGCAACACGGTCAGCAGTTCTATTGCCGCAAGCATAGGCAGTGGTGCTGATGCCTCTACGTCAATTAACTCAACCGTAACATCGGCAATCACAACTGCTGTTAACAACAACGTCAATGCCAGCACCGCTATTACGACCTCTGTTGATTCTGCTGTAACGACTGCGCTGAACAGTAACGTCAACGCCACCACAGCAATTGAAACATCGGTTACTGCGGCTATCAACGCCTCTGTTAACGCAAACGTAAACGCCAACGTCAATGTAAATGCAAACGTCAACGTAAACACGGCAGTCAATGCGGCTGTTGCCGCGGCTGTGAATGCTGGCGTAGACACCAACACTGCCGTAAATGCCGCAGTGACTGCCGCAATTAACGCCAACATCAACATCAACATTGATGAGATTAGAAATACAGCAAACGAAACCGCAACAACAACGCTTGACAAGATTGACCTAGTTAAGTCTGTCAATGACCTGATCTCTGGAAACCTAACAGCCACTCCAACAACAACGCCTAAAACTCCTACCAAAACTGCTACTAAGAAAAAAGCGGCTTTAGGCGCTGGTTTAATAGGCGGAGCCGCTATGGCTGGTGATTTAGATCGCCTCCCCCCTCAGATGCTCAAGGCGTACATGACTCAGGATAAGTTCGTGGATCCGCTTGCTAAGCTTCAGGCTTTGCAAGAAGGCATGAATACTGAGAAAATGCCAGCATTACCTAAAGTTAATACACAGGAACCAGATATGCCAGATCAAGGCAATTGGAAATACGGCACAGCCCCAGACGACCTAGACTCGTTGTTTGGTGAAAAGTCTGAAGAGGAAGAGGGATCGCTAGGCTTTGCGGCTGGTGGCTACGTCGCCCCCCTGCAAATGGCTTCTGGTGGAATGCCTCTGCCCCTGTTGGTCAAGTCTGGCGGCGCCTTGGGAGCCCTCCCACGCGGAGACGGTCGCCTAGACTTCCGCCATGGCGCCCACGTAGCTGGTGAGGGTGATGGACAGTCTGACGACATCAAAGCCATGTTGGCTGACGGTGAGTTTGTGTTCCCTGCGGACGTAGTTTCTGCTCTAGGAAATGGCTCAACCAAGGCTGGTTCAGATAAACTATACGAAATGATGCACTCTATACGCGCCAGAGCTAGGTCTAAGAAGCCAAAAGACCTACCTCCGCCAGCATTGAAATCACCACTTGACTACCTAAAGAAGGTAAGGAGCAAATAAATGGCAAGCTTATTCCAAGGCTCAGCACCACCAAATGTACAGACGACTAGAGAAACGGCGGCTGTAGCTCCTCAATACCTGACAGACTACCTGACCCAGCTTGCACAGCAAGGTCAGCAGGCTTTGGGTACAAAAGACCCAGTAACTGGCGCATACACAGCTCCTACACAAGCGTCGCTTACAGCCGCTGGGACGCCCTATGTAGCGCCTTTGAGCCAGCTTCAAAAGGATGTAGCTACCTATGCGCCAGAAGCGTTGATGCGTTATCAGACGCCCATGGACGAAGCCTACGACGTGGGCAAGGAAGCTACGGGCGTAAGTCAGGCTGACATCTCTAAGTTCTACAACCCATACGAGAACGCTGTTGTGGGTGGTATGGCGGCACAAAGCGCTACCAATGTCCAACGTAACCTCATGCCCCAGCTCAAGGCTGGCTTTGTGGGCACTGGTGGTTTGGGCGGTACACGCTACGCAAATGCCTTGGGTCAATCCATGGGCGATGTGAACACTACCTTGTTGCAAGAACAGAACAAAGCACGCTCTGCTGGTTACCAATCTGCCCTTGACGCCGCTATTCGCGAGATGAGTGGTCAGACACAGGCAACCCAAGCACTAGGTACTTTGGGTGCCCAAGAGCAACAAGCCGCAACGACTGGTCTGAAGACTGGTGCTGACATTGGTGCTATCGAGCAAGCTCAGAACCAAGCACTGATCAACGCGCCAACCACAATGGCTGGTAACGTAGCGCAGATCCTACGTGGTTACACATACCCAACGGTTACGACCGAGAAGTACGACGGCCCTGCCAGCGCTTACGGCCCCTCCATCCTTTCTCAGATCGGTGGTTTGGGTTCATTGGTTGCAAGCGGCACGAACTCAAAAGACACAGGCTGGCTTGATAAACTGGGCAACAAAGTCAGTTGGGCTTTGTCTGGTGGTGTTGGCGACATTACAGCAGGCAATCCTGAATACAACACCGAAGGGTCGGTTATGGGCGGTGAGTTTGGGAGTACCTAAGCATGGCAACTAAAGCACCAGATTACACAAACGTCATTGGCAGTGATGCCATGCAGGAGTATTTAGACGCCCAAAAGAATGCTCGGGAAAAATACGAAGAGCGCAACAATCGCTTGTTTGATCCCACCATGCTTGCAATGGCGCAGGGTTTTCTGGCGCCCACAAAGACTGGATCTTTTGGCGAGTCGTTAGGTAACGTAGCCGCCGCGGTCGGCCCAGCCCAAGCCGCTGAAGAAAAGCGCACCATGGATATGGCTAAGATGCGCCTAGAGATGGCTCAGCAAGGCATACAGACTGACATTCAGACAAAACAAGCTCAGATGAGGCAAAACCTCATCAATGAAGATTTGGGCGCAGATTCACCTTATGCGAAGCCACGTGTTGCTCCTCAAGTAGCTCCGCAACCCGCACCTCAACCTGCCCCTACAGCCGCACCTACTGGTGGCTTGCCAACTGCCCCTCAAGCGCCTGCCATGCCAGCCCCACCTGCTCAAGCACCTGCTCAAGCACCTTTGTCTATGGCACAGCCTGCGCCTCCTGCGCCTCCTACGCCCCAAGCCCCTGCTCCTGCGCCCATGGCTCAGCAAGCGCCTGCTGGAACTCAGTTGTTCCCTGCTCAACCAGAAGGTTTTACTGCGCAAGAAAAGTTAGATTACAAACGCGGCATAGCTGATGGCAAGTCTCCGTATGAGATCCGCAAGGACATCATGGAGAATCGTCGTAAAAACATTCAAGTAAACCAAGCGGGTACATCTGGAGTAAACCTATTAACTGGTCAGAAATTTGGTTTTGATCCAACGCCAACCAAAACTTTCATTCATGGATATGGCAGTGTAGAGATCCCTGCAACATATGCAACTATGCTTGGTAATGCGCAAGATGCGGAAGAGTACGCCAAGATTGCAAAAATGATCATGCTAGGCCCTCAACCCACAGCGCCAGTCCCATCTACTCCTAACGCAACTCCTACTGGAAAGGCGCCTGCTGGAGCCCCTCTTCAGAGACCAACAACGGCACAAGCAGAAGCTGATGCCGCCGCCCTTAAGACTGAGAGGGAAGCAGACGCCAAGGCTCGCTCTAAACGCACAGAGTTGGCTATTGATAAGCTTGAGCCTGCCATTGAAGTTAGGGCTGTTGCTGAGACTGCTAAAAACTTGGTCAATCAAGAAGGTGGAAACCTTGTTGTTGGTATTTTTGAGAAGCCTACAGTTAGTTCAATATTGGGCAAAATGGTTGACGAAGGCAAGTTCACGCCTGTTGGCTTCCGTGAGGCTATGGTTGCCGCCAATGTTGCGTTCACTGTTGATCAAAAACCTGACGAAACTTCACAACAGTACACAGATCGTAAGCAGGCAATATTAGATCGCTACTACCAAATGGGAACTCAAGTGGCTCGCGCCAAGTTTGAGGCTAGTACGTTGGCTAAAGGTCAAGGCGCCTTCTCTGATGGTGAGCGCAGAATGTTTGCTGACACAACGATCAGCACTAAGATGTCTGTCAGCTCTATGAACAAGACTGCTGACATGTTAATCGCTCGTGCTAATTTTGCTGAAAGCGTTGGTGAAAAACTTCTTGGCAAAGAAATTTCTTTCGATAAATTCCGCATTACGCCAGAGTACAAGAGTATGCTTAAGGCGTACGAGGCGAAGTTGCAGTCTATTTGGTCTGGTAACACACGCTCACAATCTGGTGGCGGTAGACCAGACTTAAACGCGGCTGGTGCAAACTTAGATAGGCAGGTTCAATAATGGCTGACCTTAAACTTAGTTTTTTAAACAATAAGCTGGATAAAGAACAGCTTATGAACGCCCAAAAAGTGGCACAAGCCGCCAGAGACGCTGGCGTTGATCCAGCGCTTGCAGTTTCTATTGCGTTCAAAGAAGGTAGCCTGCGTTCTAATCCGATTGACAGCGATGATGGTGCAATTGGGATGATGCAAGTCATGCCAAAAACTGGTAAGACTTATGGTTATTCTGAAGCAGACCTACGTAAGCCTGAAATCAATCTTGTGGCTGGCTTGAGGAACCTTAAAGAGTCCTTGCAGTATGCGAACAACAACCCAAAGTTAGCGGCGGTGTATTACCACAGCGGCCCTGATGAGATCAAGGCTTTAGCCGAGGGCAAGGACTTAGGCCCTCGCGCACTTGAGTACATCAAGGCACTCAAAGGTTTTGGTACGTTTGAAGCTTTTAACCCTGACTTCAAAGCCCCTGCTGAACAAAATGCTCAGCAAGAGGCGCCAGCCGAGACTCCGCCTGAGACCCCTTCAGCAGACGCTCCGCCTCCTGCATCTCCCCCAAGTTTGGGTAATGCGAGAGTGGTGACGCCTGAGCAAGACTTTATCCGCGAGAACTCACTTGCTGACTTAAAGCGCAAACAATATGGTTTGGTTGGTGCTGGCACTGGAACTGCGCTTGCCTTAGCTCCTTATGCTGGCAGAACAGCGGCTGGTATGGCTGGCAATTTGGCAAAAGCTTTTAATGAAGCTAAAGCACCCACTCCAGCGGCTCCTACAGCCCCTATGGGCGGTTTACCGACTGGTGGAGCACCTACCCCCCCACAAATGGGTGCAGGCGCTCCTACAGGTGGTTTGCCCTCTCCTCAGGGTCAACCCGTTATGGGAGTTGCTGACGCGGGTCGAATGGCTCAAGGACAAACAGGCGTCATTCCTTACAACACCGCCAAAGCTCTTGGTGTAACTGACATTGAAGCTGGTCAAGCTTTGACCAACACCAAGCAACAGGGTGGTGCTTGGGATATTGCAACTAAACGCGCTGAGGCGCTGAACAAGCTTCAAAACATGGGCATGGGCAACTTTGTTGAGAACCCACGTTTTGGTGGGATCATGACTCAGGCGCCTAGCGTCGGTGGTGGCCCTCGTGAGTCATTTGCTATGCAAACCCCAGAGGCTGGTAAGCCTGCACAGCTTGCACCTATTCCAAAAGCTCCAATCATCCTCACGACACCCCCTCCTATGTCAGGCTTGGATCAGGTGAAGAACATGTTCACTGGGATGATGAGACAAAGCATGAGATTCATGCCCGTGGTAGGCCCACCTTTGGCGGGTTACAGCATTGGACGTGACATAGCTGATATTGAGAGCCAGTACGGAAGGGCGCCTATAGAGCGCGACTACACAGACATGGGTTTAAGCGCCGCTGGCGCTTTGGCTACTGGTGCTTCGCTGTATCCGCCAGCTTTCCCTGTGGCGGCGCCTTTGGCTTTTGGCATTCCAACCTTCCGTAACATCCGAAGGAACGTGCTTGCTCAAGAGTCAGATCCAGAGCTTCAGAAGCGTAACAGGATGGAGCCAACAGAAGAAGAACTAGCCGCGGCAAGCAAACCGTACATCGGTTATCCTAGACAAACAGGTCAAGTACCGTTTCAACCAAGAGTTCCACCATTAGGCACAGTTCCGCCTTCAGTGATTATTGGTAATTGATTCTCCTCACAAGTGTCTTTTCCGCAGTTGCCACTTGTTTAGCCCCCCTCATACGGGGGCTTTTTTTTATGCGTTGCCAGCAGGCGTACAGAGCATGAACAGAACCTGCTTGCGATCCTGCTCTACGTCATCCATGGCAACGTCATACCCATGCTCGAGAACTAACGAGAACAGCTTGGCTTTGTAAGCCTCTTCAGACTTACAGCCTTTGTCAAAACACTTGGTCAGCTTTTCAATCGCATCCCAATCTGCTTCCAACTTGCCGTTATCGTCAATTTTCATCAAGATCATGTTCAAACCGCTTGGAGTCCACAAGGTCGTCAAACTTGTGGCATTCCTCGCGATCCCGAGGGTCGATGCGCCATTCTAACTTTTTAGCAAAGTCTCGTACAGCGTAGTACCTTTGGGAGTCTTCAGACCATCCTTTAATTGCATCGAGGAAGGATGTGAGCTGTGCAGGCTTCCACCCCTCTCCGAATAGCTCCGTAACGAAGTCCTTGGGCGTCATAGGTTCTCGCGGTACTCACCAAGCGCTCGGGCTACGTTGGTGTTAAGCGAGTTAACAAACTTGATGCACATGTCGCGCTCGGTTTTCACGATAGCAGGCATAGCCGCCATGATGAAGCCGTCAGCCAGCTTCTCAAGGTCTTCCTCGAGGAAGTTGTAGGTCTCCTCAAGGTAGATCTTGCGGAAGGCTTCTTTGATTTGGTCTTTGTCGAGATAAGGGTTCATTTTTTGTTTAACTCTTCCATTGCTTTTTCGCGTAAATATTTTGATACAGCCATAAATATATCTGGGACATCTTCAGTAGCCCAATACACACCAGTTTTTGTTTGTGCAAAAGGTTGGATGCCTAAATTTTTTATCAACTTAGATTGCAATGGCATACCAGCCAAATTGCTCAGTTCAGTTGTCGTTATGGTGATCGTTTTAAAAGGCAAAGGTTCTTGTGTTGACAGGTCAACTTTTGGTTTCTTTTTGAAAATACTAAACATTTTCACCACCATCCAAACCAGATACCAGTGCCATGAAGATTAGCCACTGGGAAAACAATAGCTCCTGCTATGAGGAACCCCCAAGACATTGTCTGAATGCAAACAATGATGTGTGTGAGCCATGAGGCAAATAGCCAGCCCACAAAAAGTAACGGTAAAAGTTCGTCCATGATGTTCCTTATGCAATGCGCATCACTTCGATGCATTTTTCTTCGTTGTTGCGAGAGGTAACTGCGGTAGCTGTGCCGTGTTTTCTGTAGAACCAAGCGTAAATAGCGCTACCCAACATTTTCCTTGAGTAGTCCTGAAATGGAATTTTTCTGGTCTCGCCAATTTGAATGTCTTCTAATAACGGCGAGATGTACCTTGAAGCTTCACCGTGTGCAAATTTTTTGATGTTCAGTGTTTCAAACATATCCCAATCGCCATACCTCTGAGCGTTGGGAGTTAGCACCGCATATTTGCAATTAAGTGCACTCAAAGTTTTAAGGGCACGGTTAAAAATGTTTTCTTCGAATTTATTCATGTTGTCCTCACTTGTGTTTGTTTTTGGCTTGCCAGTATTTGAGGAGGTGATAGAACATCTCCTCCCCGCGTTCGAGGTCTTCTTCAGACCATTCTTTGACGACCACGAGGCCCGGCTCCGTGACCGATACAAAGACATTTGCACAGCGCGCCTTGGACAGGTTCAACCCCAACCTGTAGGCGGCTAATTGCATGACGTGTTCGTCATACGCTTCCACTTTGGCTGGGTCTGTGAACTCCTTCGTTTTAAAGTCGATCACAATCCCATCGCCGTCAGCGGTGTGTAGGTCTAGCTTTCCACCAAACCCTAGATCGCAGGCAAAGGACTTCTCGGCCTCCCACGCCGGCTCGCCAAAGAACTTTTTAACCTCCTCACCCACACCCATTTGGTACTCGATCATGGGGGAGATCATCACGCCTTCAAACCAGTTTTCT
>Ga0208975_1000840_pt1 | contig 13938 bp, 28 predicted proteins | sample GreLakmeER78MSRF_FD_187700 | JGI IMG/M metagenome (GOLD analysis project Ga0208975, IMG submission 187700) | Freshwater lentic microbial communities from great Laurentian Lakes, MI, USA - Great Lakes metaG ER78MSRF (SPAdes) | ecosystem: Environmental > Aquatic > Freshwater > Lake | place: Great... | reverse complement strand
TTCTACAAGAAAATCCACAATTGATTCAAGGCATTTCTGCACCGAATATTATCGGTGGCGTAGGTGATGGCGTTAGACCACCAGATCACTTCAAGGAAGTGATGGCAAAAATATCAGACGCAAATCCCAACAGTCCGCTTGCACAAGACTATGGCAAAAAAGACAATAAGACCATCAAAACCCAAGCGGCAGTTGCCAAGGCGAAGAAGAAGGCAGGAGGTTCACTGGTGGGATGAATCTTCTGGTTGCGATCCTTACGTCAAGGGATATCGAGAAATTAAAGAGATGTATCGAGAGTGTTCTTCCTCAAACCAGTGATGTGGTTGTGGTATGCAACACTCTCGATTTTTCATTTGTAGAGCAAGCGAGGATTGTTGCCGAGGCATACAATCTGGAGTTTATTGTCACTGAATCTAATGGCACTCCAGGAAAGGGTAAGAACTCTGTAAAAAACTATTTCTTGTCAACAGAGTATACACATTTAATCCCAGTTGATGGTGATGATATTCTATTACCCACTGCTGTTAAAACGATATTAAAAATTTTCAGAGAAAGAAATTTTGATATTCTTGGTTTGATTGATGGTTTTGTTTTGTTAAACAATGAAACTATGCCAGTAACAGAGTGGCAGGATCATGATGCTTTATTAAAGAGAAGCATTGAAAATACTGATCCAAAAAATCTTAAGAGATTGAATATTCATGTCGTTAAGTTGAAGAGGGTTGCATCCGAGTATGGTAATACACTCAATCGTTTTATTTTATTGAATAGAAAGGCGGCATCCCATATTGAATATGATGAAAACATATCTAGTGGAGAAGACGTTAAACAAGGCATGCTTCTAAAACTAATGCACTGTCGAGGGAAACTAAACTATCTCTTACTGAGCAGTCAGGACATTTATCTTTACGATGTTACTGATTCTGGTGCATGTTTCGCGGCATGTAAGGTTGACCCGCATCTGGAATCAAAACTGTTCTGGGATGGCATAACTATCGAAGAGATAAATATATTACGATCTTTTCAATTGGAGTGTTCACGTGACTAAAATGGATTTTTCTATTAACTGGATAGAAGCAATTAAACTATCCAAAGTACTATTAAAAGATCATACTAAAACACAATATATCTTTGCGTTGTCACATGCCACCAATGGTCCATCACTGAAAAGATTATATGAACGTTTGCTAACTACCAAAGAAGGCGGTGAGATTGCATGTAATCTTCCTGAATTCATTGAGTTATACAGCAAACTTTCTGATTGCGCAGAGAATACAGTTGGACATGCTCTAGTAACCAATCAACCCTTTTCTCTAGAAACTTTATCTAAGTTGAGTCAACGAGGCAAAAAAAACAGAGTTTGGATAAACAGCAAGCATCCTTATGTGTGGATGGCTAGACGCTACAGAGACACGCATGATTTGTTTCATATCCTAACAGGATATAAAACAGATACGTTGGGTGAAGTTGCGATGCTTGCTTTTAGTTATGCGCAGCAGCGTTTACCAAGTTGGGGGATTCTTTTGCTCATCGGTCTTGTTAAGGTTAAATTCCACCCATTAAAGATTGCTGCTATCATAGAAGGTTATCGTTATGGAAAGAAAGCAAAATGGATTTTAGGTGAAAACTTTGAAACAATGATATATGAAGACCTTGAAGAATGTAGAAAAAGATTGAATTTACCCAAGTTTAAAATATATGAAACAATTAACAGATAATCATACGTTATTACAAACTCTACAAGACACAAAAATCCAACACGTTCAACTTGATTTGTTCGGGTTCTGTAATGCTGCATGCTGGTACTGTCCAGTAAAATATATTCCACAACCAGAACGAACTAGAGTGCATATGCCTCTATCTCTAGCAGAGAAGATTCTTGGTGATCTAACGTGGCATCGAATGAACGAGAGTGGGGTTGTTTCTCACTCAATGAGGAACATTTATACCGCACACTACGGTGAGGTATTATTGTATCGGTATTTCGAGGAATTTCTGGGGTTACTTCGCAAGTTTAACCTTACCACTACCATTTTCAGCAATGGAATTAATCTTACTCCCAAAAAGATAGACATGATCAAGTCTAACAAGGATGTTATCTCTGAAATTATACTAAACATCCCATCATTCGAACCAGAAACTTGGGCGACTCGTTCTGGGTTACCAGTAAACCAATATGATAGATTAATATCGAATTTAGAATATGCAGACATTGAATTAGCAGACTTTGATACTCTAATTATACTGATTAATGGAGTCGACAATAAGGTCTGGGATACTGACATTCACAGAGGTGAGGCATTAGATGACCTGCAAATTGATATGCATCCAGTTAAGGGAGAGCGTTTCCAGGCATACAAATTTGCCAAGAGAAAGTTTAAGAACTTTATCCCATACAAAGAATACGTACTACATGATAGAGCAGGATTGTTGTCGTCTTTAATTTCAAACCAATCCTCTATCGAAGAGAAGTTAAAAACAGGCACTGTCATTGGATGCAGAGGATTTGAAACTGTTAAGACTGATAGAACCACCGAATGGGTTCATATAAATTCTTTAGGAGAAACTTTTCTTTGCTGCAATGATTACAATATGGAGTATGTTTTCGGAGATCTTTCGAAATTTTCTCTGAGTGATATTTGGGCAACTGAAAAACATGCTGAGGTAATCTTGCGTGCTAGAGAAGAGATTTGTCGCAAGTGCCATTATGCGGAGATTGGATAGTGTTTGAAATAATTGACAGCACATATCCGATTGATTTACTCTTACCATTCTGCAATCATGCAGTAGATGATCCGAGAACTGGAGCAGTAAACATGAGTCCCATTAATTGGGAGAATACTGGTTCCTCATTTCTATATGCATTGTATATTCAAAAAAGATACGACGGAGCAGGGAACGGATATATCCTCTATCGAAGAGATGGTGAGATACTATGTGGTGGTGGATTTCATAAATCAAATATTGATCCCCATATGACACATTTGAGTTCTCGCAGTTATACAATTCCAGGAATCCAACTTCCAAGAGTGCATGGCGATATTCATACTATGGCAATCGACCATAGCATCGAAGCAGGAAGGTATGGGGCAATCAATACTGCAAATGATTATAATAAAAGATTCCTTGATTATATTGCAATCAACGATCCTGTAAATTATCCTAAATATTACTATGAGGATGGAAAGCATTTTGGAAAACCAAACTTTAGAATCCATCCATATACATTACCAGAGAATGGACCATTTAAAGTTAATAATACAAAACAGTGGATGTTGTATATGATTTGGAATGAAGATTATAGAGAAACATTTAAGAAAATTTTAGAAAATGTGAAATGGATTGAGACATGAACATTATATGCGGACCAGTCGACAATTTAGATTCGTTTGAATTGACGATCCCTGAAAATAGAAGCATTGGTATAATGCTGAGCAGTGGCGCTGACAGTGCAATATTATTGTATCTAATGTGTCTTGAGTTGATTCAAACTGGTAGATCTACAGATGAGATTAAATATATTTTTACTGTTCCAAAAACAGATGGTGCAGAATTACATAGCGCAGGTATCGTAAATTGGATAAATGAGAAACTCGGTATTAATCTACCACAACCAATAATTTTTGGTGCAGAAAATGTGCAAGATCTACATCACTCGTTACAAATTAGTCGTAGTGTTCGCGCAGTTTTCGATAAGTACGATCCTACGTTTAGTGACCTGTTTGTTTTCCTTGCAGATCAGAGAGCTGTGCCCCAACCATGGCCTTTTGAATCTACAATTGCCATCGAACCGTTTCGGGTATCAGAAAATCCATATCCAGAAATTATCAGTCTACCATTCAATCATCTCTACAAAACACATACAATAGATTTGCATTTTATGTTCAACACAGAAAGACTACTGGAATTATCACACTCGTGTACTACAAACACTGTCGGTAGGTGTAACATATGTTATCATTGTAACGAGAGACAGTGGGCATTCGATCAACTCGATAAAATAGATCCAGGAACTAACTGATGGACATATTCATAACAGGACATACCAGTGGTCTCGGTCTTAGTATATACAATCACTTTAAACAAAAACCTGGATATACCGTTACAGGAATAAGCAGAACAACAGGTTACGATTTATCGACTGATGTTGATAGAGTTGTTGACCTTGTAACAACAAACAAATGCGATTATTTCTTCAATAATGCATATGTCGATACGGTTCAGTCGACACTCATACAAAAACTTTCTGGATATACATGCGTAATATCATCTGGATCTATGGCAGCAGATGCTGCAAAGATAAAACCAGAACCATATTACCTCAATAAGTTTGACTTAGAACGCACACACAGACTTACCAAAAAAAATAATAATTTACCCATGCTATTGCTCAAGATGGGATATCTTGAGAACTACGTAGATAGGGAGTCCATTTCTTATAGTACCATTATTGATTCTATAGATTTCTGGATACAGAATCCTCGAATAAGTATAATTGAGATTGATAATATTAACTACGCAAAAAATTTCCCAGAATTTAACAAATATTTCGAGCAACAAAATGATTAATATAATCGGAACTGTAGATATTGAAGAGATCTTAGAGCAATACTATTTGCTTGAAGGACAAATACAGTGGACAGATATGCCACCCAAATACAAACAAGCATCATTGCAATATGCTGAACACACAGACAATCTATGGGGAGGCGGAACAGGAAAACTGGAAGGTTTGACCAATCCTGAACAGCAGTACAAGAATCTAAATCCGATCTTACATGGAACAATTTTCGAAGATATTATCAATGAGCACAAATTGGTAAGAACTCGTTTCATGTGGTTGAATAGTAGAAGTTGCTACAGTATGCACAGAGATATGTCTCCAAGAATCCATGTTCCTATAGTTACAAATCCTGAATGCTATTTCGTATTGAAGACAGAATCAGGAGGATTGGTTGAACATATACCCGCAGGTAAATCGTACTGGGTTGATACTCGGATACATCATTCATTTATGAATTGTTCAATAGAACCAAGATTACATTTAATTGGAGTTCCTGCGTGATACAAGAATCTTTGCCATGGAATTTAACACATAACAGATATGCAATTCTGGGTGTTCCTAGATCTGGTAGTCAATTGACTGAATCTCTCGTGAATTATTCACTTAGTAAAAAGTTTGATGATGTTGTTTCTCTGCAAGAAATTTTTACAGCACAAGCAGCACTATTCAACACCATCATACTACGAGATGACAAACTTTATTTTGAAGATGCAGCAAGTATCTCTCTGTCGGAGGTTCCTGCTAAAAATAGAGAGAGACTTGATTTCATTTCCAAGGCAGGTCAAAAACAAGCATTAACATGTCGTGTCTTTCTAGATGACAGAATGGCGACCAAAAGTTTCCGAGAGGGATTACAGTATCTCAAAGACAATGGATTTCATTTTATCTATGTCAACCGTAGTTTCGAACACAAAATAATTAGTGGAATATTTGCCAAGAAAAGTTTTATCTTCAATCGTGAAAAGAACACAATGATGTTGCATATTGACATCGACGAACTCAAGTCGTTTATCATTGCACGTTATCTGCTAGAAGAACAAAACAAGAGGATCATGAACCAATTAATCTCATATGATGTTGTTGACTACGATTCCCTTACTTCTATGACAGAAACACTCTCTGACTCTGAGAAAGAGTTGGCATTCGGTATCTTCAAGGAAAAACAATTACCTCTCGATCCATACGAACAAATTATAAATGCTATCGAGGTACGAGAAATCTTTACAACCTTTTATCCAAAATTGGTTAATCTCGCTGGTGAGTTGCTGTGACAGATAAATTATGCATTGCTCCGTTCGTGCACTCGCATGTTACTGCAACGTATGAAAGAAAACTGTGCTGCGTTGCTAAGACCATCGACGGAATGGACAAAACAACCACAGATGAATACTGGAACTCAGATTATGTGAAGCAAATTCGGTTGGATATGACAGCAGGTAAACTGGTTCCAGATTGTAGTTTTTGCTGGGAGCATGAAGATCTTGGGGCACCATCTTTACGCCAGAAACTCAACGCACTATATCCTGTTGAGAAGATAGTCGCGCAGATGACTGATGATGGTTCAATGTTCATTCCACCATCTTATTATGACTACAGAACAATCACATGTAATCTACAGTGTGTAACCTGTGACGATAGAAACAGTTCTAAGCATGCTCTGATTGCAAAGGAAATGTTCGGTAGGAATAACGCACATCGTGTTGATGTGGATTACGAACGAAAACTCGGTAGCGAAATTATCGAAGGTCTGCGCAATAAAACGGTAAGTAATATCTACTGGGCAGGTGGAGAACCAATGTTGATGGCATCTCATTGGGATGTTATTGAGGAGATGGAACGGTTATATGAGGATGAATCATATCGTGATTATATTGCCAGTTTCCCAATGTTCTATAATACCAACATGACAAAACTTTATTGGAAGGGTAGAATGATACCTGAGGTGCTGGCAAAGTTTAATGTTACTATTTGGGCGAGCATCGATGGTATAGAAGAAACATTTGAATATTGCAGAGATGGTGCTAAGTGGGAGCAGGTTAAAACCAACTGGTTATTATATAAGCAACATATCCCAAAAACTTCCATCACAGCAGTTTTGTCTGCTCCTGTGTTGATGGATATTGATAGATTCTTAGATTTTTTCGAGGCAAATGATAGCACTTCGTTTAATCATGACTACTTACCAAACGAATATAAAAACCTGCTTGACATTCTTCTGTGGCCGCAACATCTGTTTGACAGTGTAATCGAACATGCCATTGAGCGCACGCAACAACATGATTTAAGCGGGAAAGATACCACGTTGGCAATTTTAGAGATGTATAAGAAACAGAAATCTGAAGTTGGTGACGTGGATTATGTTCACATAAAAAGCGAGATCCAGCGTAGGGATAAATTTTTAAAGAACAGCGGATCGTTTGAAACGCTACTAAGTAAAATACACAAACCTGCATACGAATGGTATGCGAGTATCTAAGAGTTTATAAACTGAGAGGAATTAATATGTTTAAAGTCGGCGATAAAGTAATGGGTTATAGGTATAATGAAATCGGTGAGCATGGTCTCGTTGTTGGATTGTGTGTTGGTATTACTGACATTCCCGTTGAGGAGTGGCAGGAGGTGGCAGTACGCACTGATGATGGTAGTATCGTAAAATTAATTGAACATTCAGTCTGCTGGGCATAAAATAAGTTGAATTATTTTGATTTAGGGGCTTGACATTTTCATAAAAATAGGGTAGAATGAAATATAAGATGAAAAGAGGGAATGTGAAAATGATCAAAGTTTACCAAATCCAACTGACCGACGCTGAAATCAATCTCGTCAACAGCGGCGAGACCAGTGATCGCATCAAGGCATATTTCGATCGTTCGTTTGAACGCACCTTCAAAGCATCGAACTTCGAGTACTATGACCATGTTGCTAATCTTGCGACTGATGATATGGAAGAAGCATTCGAACTGATGAATCTCTGGGAGGATGCTACGAAGGTTGAGAAACTCGGTCCCTGCTCCTCGATGTCGGTTGGCGACATCCTTGATGTTGACGGAACTCTGTTCCGTTGCGCTTCGATGGGTTTTGATGAAATTAAAGCTTGACATTTCTGCCGTTTTAGGGTAGAATGAGTTATAGTTTGAAGAGGAAGTTTTGTTATGATGAAGTATGTTTTGGTCGTTGGTGGTTTGTTTCTCGTCGCTGGTGCGGCAGGTTCGCAAGACTTCTATTTAGAGTGTCGCGCTGCCGCTGACTGCGTTGCTGGTAATCCCCCTAGTTTCCTCCTTACGATCGTCGAGGTGGTCGTTGGTCTGGTTCTAATGGTGACTGGTGTTGCCATGACATTGGTTGAGGATAAAATAAATGATTGAAGATAGCGCAAAGAATAGTGTTCTCGAAGGACTCAAGTGGATTGGCACTGCATGTGTCATCGTCGCCGCAACATGTCGTGCGTTTGAGTTTCATACAGTTGACCTGATTCTTTCGATCATCGGTGCTGCTGTCTGGGGATATGCTGCATATCACATGAAAGATAAACCTCTGATGGTGGTCAATGGGTTCATTACCGCGATCCTTCTGTATGGAGTTGTAAAATGAAGTTTTGGTTGATTTTTATGATTTATGCAAATGATGGTACGTTTGTCGATAAAATTGAATCGCAGCATCAATCATTTGGTTCATGCGCAATCGCTGCAGGTAAAGAGACATTGATGCAGGTTAATACCTTTGCCAAGGTTCAGGCATGGTGTGTGTCTGATGACCACTACAATGGTGTGAAGCAAGACGAAGGCATTCCCTACGATACGCTCGAGGAGGATGCTATTGGTGACATCATCGCTGAACTACCATGAGTAAGTGGTCCCAGCGGTTCCTCGATCTTGCCGAGCACATTGGAGAGTGGTCTCAAGACCCTCGCACACAAGTGGGCGCTGTAATTGTAGATGACCACAAGCGTGTGGTGTCGATGGGATACAATGGTTTCCCACGAGGGGTTGCTGATAAGGAAGAACGTTACAATGATCGCTCTACTAAACATCTATTCGTATGCCATGCTGAGAGAAATGCACTCGACAATGCTCCTCTCAGCGTTAAAGGATGCACAATGTATGTACCGTTACTTCCTTGTAACGAGTGTGCCAAGTCAATTATACAACATGGTATTGCGAAGGTAATCTCCTACAAGAGCAATCGTGAGGATACATTCAACTGGGATATAACTCGAATTATGTTCCAAGAAGCAGGTGTTCTGTTGTATGAAACAGAACGAGAAATTGACGAAAACGCTGGGCAACCATGGTTGCGCACATATGATGGAAAGTTGGACTGATGCCTAAGTATTTGGTAGAAACTATTAGCATGTTTCGTATGCGCTATGTCGTTGAGGCAAAGAATGCTGAGCATGCACAAGATGAAGTTACGATGAACTATGGTGGTGAACTCGCTGAGTTTTCTCAACACCATGTTGATGAATTGATCACCTCTGCTCGTGAGATCGATCGTGATGAATATCTTCGCATTTTCGATGAAGACAATGACTATCTAAAGTCTTGGTCAGAGGATCAGAAATTCAATTTCGTGAATGTGATTGACTACGGAACTCCTGATCCAGCAACGAAGGAAATCGATCCCGATCAACGTGACTGGGAATACGATGGGACTGGTGTGAAGGTTTGGAAGGGAACGCAACAAGCATATGACGAGTGATAATTATCTTTTTATTTTCATAATTCTATTGCTTTTTGCTACGATATATGGTATAGTTACTAATAAGGTCACTGCTGAAGAGCGTGACCAAATGTTAGACAGTGAGGATATGTTTCCGTGAAAGATCGCAGTAGTCCTGTAGTTCGCCGTAGCAAGTATGACCGTGATCGGAAGGCACTTGCTCTTCCAGGCATCAACTACAAGAATCACTTTTATACAGGATTCCAGTGGCCATACACTAATCGTATGGGTGTTACCTATCTCTCGACTCTGACCGAAAAGGGTTGGAAGTGCGAGTGTATGGGTTTCACGCACCATGGTAAGTGTAAGCACATTGTTCAAGCGCATGAAAGGTTGGCAGCATGATTATCGAGAACGTTGTAACATGTATGGCATGCGGAGACAGGATCGTTTCTAAGCATCGTCATGACTTTGTAACCTGCACTTGTGGTGCTGTCTCAGTAGATGGTGGGCAGGAGTACCTGCGTCGTGTGGGTGATTTTGGCAATGCGCTGGATCACTCATGGAGTCTCCCCGATGATGTTTATGAAGCATGTGCGCAAGCAGCGCAGGATGCAGCAGACACTGGTCGGAATAACTATGGTATCGCCAATGCGGTGATGCGTAAATTGCGTGAATACGAATGCATCGTCGCAGAAGGCGAGCAACGTGTGATGGCAGAAAATCTCGACGAGATTATGGTAGTCGAGGCAGATGGATCTTTTAATCGTTATAAGAAGGTAACTGAAGATGAGTAATTATACTGTAGAACTTGATATCGAGCAGATCGACCGCATTGTTGCAGATGATTTGATTCGTTGCCGCCAGACATTCGTTAATGATCTGAGTGCTGGTAACAATATTTTTGTCTGGGGTGATTCTGCTGCAGACGACATTGAAATTCAGAAGCACATCGATGCTTTTGATGTTGTGCTCTCTTGGTATTGCACTCCTGAACAACTAAGGGATATTTACGGCGATGACGTACTCTCTATACAGGATTAGTGATGGTGCAGGTGATTCTGGGGGGATGAGTCTCGCCCAGATCCCTGTGTTCGACCAAGACACAGGTAAGATGGTGAGTGTCGAGCAAATTCATAATGCACGTCCGCAACTTGGTGCATCTATGCGTGTCGGTAGCATTGGTAGTCGGACATATGATGCAAATGACTGGTGGCAGACTACTCTGATCACTGAGATCCTTGAAGAGCGCACTGGGGAAGATGGCACAGAATATGTGCGGTTCAAGACAACCAATTCCATTTACGAATGGAGAGCGTTATAATGAACGACAAAGTTAAACAAGCACTACCATATGTAGCATTGCTCGGCATCTCTGCCTTGGCAGTCTATGGTATTGTTAAGATTGTTGGGGAATTGAAGGATCTAGACACCACTCTTGCTTCTCTTGATTTTAATTATGAACACCAAGAAACTGATTGGGATGAGCACAAATGAAAGTTTACATGGGACCATTTAGAAATCGCTGGACAACGCAGCGATTCGAAAATTGGTATATCCGCATCAAGTATGGTAACAAACAAGTTCCTTACTTTAATGGTGTCGATCTCGTCGGCATTGAGGATGTAGGTGATTTAGAAGATGGTGACTGGTTGGATCGTAGTGTTCAGAAGATCTCTGATATCTGCCAGGATGTGCTTAATCTTACTGTAAACCAGATCATTGATGGAATGGATCGCAGGGTCAAGGTGCGTATCGATCATTATGATACATGGAGCATGGACCATAGTCTCGCTCTAATCATTCTGCCAATGCTAAAGCAACTGCGAAAATCAGCACACAGTTCTGGTCGAGTCGAAGATGTTGATGTTCCTGAGGAACTTCGCTCCACCTCTGTTCCTGCCGTTAAAGATTATGATATCGACGATAACTACCACAAGAGGTGGGAGTGGGTGCTCGGTGAGATGATCTGGGCATTTACACAGATACTCGATGATAACAATGACGACCTATTCTTTGACCGAATCACTATTCCAACCAAATATGACAAGCATGGACACCGTGTTCACATGGATCGTATTCAGCGTGGTACTACATTATTCGGCAAATATTATCAAGGACTATGGGACTAATGGTTAAAGAAGCAAAGGGTGGCACATTCGCACCATCAGACATTCCAGTAATTCGTCGTGCATTGCACACATATCTGGTAGATATTCAGCGCATCGAGGGGTATAGTGATCGGGAACCACACCCAGACCTCAATGTAGTCGCTCTTCTGTTGCATCGATTGAGTCGCATCGAAGGATAATAAATAGATGCATGAACGAAAAAGACATACCATTTCGGCAGTATCGAAAATTGACTGTTTCTGAGAAGAGACAGAAGCTGCATGTTATGATTGAAGAAATTGATGAATTTGTCTGCGAAACAATCCAGTATTGTGATGATCCACAAGATCTAATTGCCATCGGTTCTTTGCTTCAAGTTATTTCTAAAAACATTTTGACTGCTGCTATGGCGGATAAACATAAGTGGGCAGAGTCTATTACTCAATACACACTGGATGTCCTAGAAGATGATGTGAATGATCGTCTCCGTAAAGGATATGTTCCAGCAGAAAAATACAAGGGATTATATTACTGATGGCATTTGAGAAAATTGGTCCTGCCTTTATCTGGCGTGGTTTTATGAAGCAAGAAGCAGATGAGTTTATCAAGGAACAACTTGAGAAACCTCTCGTAAACAGTCAAACCACTGGTGGATATAATTCTGGAATCAGCGAACAACGCACCTCTGAACAGTGCATGATCAATCCTACCAATCCATATTGCCTAAAAATTAAGCAAGCAATGGCACAACTCAATGATGAGATGTGGAACATCAATGTGTTCGAGCACTGCAGCGAGAACAACTTCATTCGGTATCGTGATGGTGGTAAGTTTAAGATGCACTCAGACATTATCTACCCAACAAACTATACCAATCATGTGTCTCGACCAATCCGAAAAATCAGTGGAATCGTACTACTCTCTGATCGTCAGACATTTGATGGTGGTAAACTCGCACTGTTTGTTGATGAGAAGCGAACGTCATTTGATTTTGATCAGGGTGATCTGTTGGTTTTCCCCTCCTATGTGAGGCACCAAGTCGATGATATTACTGGTGGTATTCGTTACTCGACTGTCCACTGGTCATATGGTGGATTTTAATGGCATTTGAAGTACCCAAAGAGGCATATGATCCAGAGCACGATTTTCCCAACTGGAACCACCAGTGGGCAGGTGGTGTTTACAAAGGCATCTTCACACAACAGAACAAGAACTTCTACACTGCTTTCGAGAAACTGTTTGCACAAGAGAACATTGCTCGTGTCCTAGAAATTGGCACTGCCAGTGGTGGACTCACACTTGCACTTACAGACATCACTTTTGCCAGTGGCGCAGAGGTCCGCGATGCTCCAATTACCACATATGACATCATAGAAACTCGACACGCAGATAGACTGCGCAATAGGCAAGTCGATGTTCGAGTGATGGATGCATTTGAGGATTTAGATTACATCTGTGACTACATTCAGAGTGATGGACAAACTCTCGTACTATGCGATGGTGGTAACAAAATTGCTGAGTTTAATCTGTTTTCTCGTATTCTGAAGACAGATGATATTATTATGGCACACGACTACGTGATTGACAACGAATACTACGATGCATATATCAAAAACAATGTATGGCGCTGGTGTGAGATTAAGTACAAGGATATCTCCATCGCAGTCGATAAGTATGGACTCTCCCCTTATATGGCAGATGAGTTCCAAGAAGCAGTATGGGCATGCTTCAAAAAAACCTCACAAAATTACTCAAAAATGGCTTGACAATTCTCCTAAAATGACGTATAATGTTTTTATACGTTAAGGAGATTGTTATGGCGAATAATGTTACTACTCGGGTTGCTTTTGTTTGTAACGAACAGGCAATGGAACTTGTCAATCAGTGGTCTGCTAAGATAGATACTGATCCTCACGCATCAGTAACCTCGTTGTTCGATGTTGCCAAGGAAGATATTACTTGGGACTGGATGCTAGAAAACATCGGGGCAAAATATTGCTATGTCGACATGGTATGGGACAACTGCTTGCGTCTAGTTAGCGCATGGGACTGGCCTCAGCATTTTGTGCAGTGGATGGCAGATAAGATTCTCGCAATCGATCCTGATGCACGACTCGAGGTAGAATATGAAGATGAGTCTCCGAACTTCATTGGATACCACATCTTTACTGCTCTTGGAGATACTGGTGTATCCTTGGACTCTGACCAAATCGAAGCATTGATCCGTCGCGAGGTTCCTGCACTTGAGGAACTGGAAGAGGACAGTGACGAGTATTACGATATGCTGTGGGAAAACTCAAACGATATTTGTAATAATTGGCAGGAGCGTGGTCTAGATATATTGGTGGGACGATGATCTTTCTTGGTTTGTTTTTCAGAGCACTGGCAGATGCATTCCTACTCGCACTAGGCATTGCATCTGCCCATTTTATTATCATTGGTAGTGCAATCGGACAGAGCAATTTCATCGGAATACTGCCTATCTGTTTTATCTTTGCGATCATTAATCTCTTTATTCGTCTGACAGAAATTCATAAGGCTCTTACGAAAAAAGAATAAATATGTTTTATGACCTAAAATACACCACCAATAGCAGATAAGGAA
>Ga0208975_1000839_pt1 | contig 13952 bp, 29 predicted proteins | sample GreLakmeER78MSRF_FD_187700 | JGI IMG/M metagenome (GOLD analysis project Ga0208975, IMG submission 187700) | Freshwater lentic microbial communities from great Laurentian Lakes, MI, USA - Great Lakes metaG ER78MSRF (SPAdes) | ecosystem: Environmental > Aquatic > Freshwater > Lake | place: Great... | reverse complement strand
TGCATTGAGTGACATTGCTGGCATGAAACCTTATCTGACCAAGCAATTTGGGCAAGAAGATTTTCAAGCAGGCATTGATCCAAGCTACAACTTCAGGCTTCAACAAGGTAATTTAGCAACCACCAATTTGGCTAATCAAGCTGGTGGGTTGATTGGCGGTAATGCTTTACAAGGTTTGACAAACTACGGTCAAGGCGCGGCAAGCACAGAGTTTCAAAATGCGTTTAACCGTTTTCAAACGCAAAGAGGCAACATTTACAACACATTGGCAGGCATTGCTGGAATTGGTCAAACTGCACAAAAGCAAACTTCAGACCTTGCCCAAAACGTATCTGGCAACATTGGTCAAGCTACGATTGGAATTGGTAACGCAATGGCAGGCGGTCAGGTTGGTGCGGCAAATGCTTATTCAAGCGCTATTCAAGGCGCTGGAAATGCGTACATGATGGGAAATATGTTGCGCCCACAAACAGGAATGCAAGCGCCTGCGGGTTATGGAACACCTGTTCTTCCAAATGCCCCAACAGGTTTGCCTCTAAACGTGGCATAAGGATAAAAAATGGCAGATTTTTCAGTCAACCCTATTGCTCAAACTTTAAAAACACCCACGCCAATGACGTTGGGTGAAATGCTTAACTTTGCCAGTGGCGTACAACAATATAAACAAGCGCAACAATTGAACCCTTTGGCGGTTCAACAGCAGCAGCAACAATTGCAGACACAGCAACAACAATTGCGAGCACTGCAACAAACTTATGAGCAAGCGCAACAGATGAATCCTGAATTGTTGCAACAAGCACAGCAAACAACAAGTTCAGGCGCAATTGCTTTAGAAGTTGAAAAACAAAAAGAACTTGAACGCAAGAATATGCAAACGTTCTTTGCTGACCCAAATAATTTTCAAACAAATGGTCGAATTGATATAGATAAGATTAATTCTGCTGTGCCAAAAATTGCGCCTTTAACTGGTTCAGAGTACATCAACAAATACACCACACTAGGCGCAGCGCAAACAGAAGCTATCAAAGCCAAACAAGGATTGACCAAAGATCAACGATCAATGATTGGTCAAAGACTTGGTGTTTATGCAAGATTAGGCATTCAAGACAAAAAACCTTACATCAATGAAATGGAATTGATGAAAAAGGAAAACCCAGACAATCCTGATTTGCATCGACTGCTTGATGCCTACTTGACCACATGGAATGAAGGAATGGAATCTGGCCCTGATTTGCCGGGAAAAGTAATGGCAGGCGTAGCAACTTTAATGACTCCAGCAGAACAACAAGAAAAGTTTGCGCCTCAAGTTTCTATGGATGAAAAAGGTCGAGTATTAACAACAACTCCAAGCATTATTGGCGGCAAGCCCACTGTTGAAGTTAGCATTCCTCAAGGTTTGCAATCTCCAACGTCACAAGTCGGCACTAGTGGCGCGGTTACTGCGGCTGGTTCTGAAGTTGCCCCCGGAATGCGTTTACCTTACCCCGTAAGACGGTCAGACGTCCCCTATACAGAAATGCCAACTGAAAACAAAGATCAAACATCTGGTTATGAATTTAGAAATAATTTGGTCAATGCTCAAAGTAACTTAGCCACAAAACGCCGCAATGTTGAAGAAGTAATTAATCAGGCTAATAAAATTAGTGAATCGTTGGTTGTGCCTAATTTCTTGGCTCAGTTTGGTTTTTCAAAAGGCGGCGCACCAGAAAAAATGGAACGTGCTGTTCGTCAGTTTTTTGGAAGCGAACAATACGATTTGCTTGCTAAAGACTTGGCAAGAATGGCAATTGACAATTCCCAAGCAATGGGAAATGTTGGGGGTACTGTTGCTGGATTAGACATGGCTTCGGTTGCAAACGGCACAATTAAAGTTACACCTGATGTGTTGGTAAAAATTGCCCGTAGGGTGCAAGCTGATCAAACAAACATTGATATGCAAGCAAGTGCCGCACAGCAATTTGGTTCAAGATTTGGCGACAACAACATGAAAGCATTTCAGCAAGCATGGAATGCAAATTCAAAAGATACCAAAATCTTTGAAGCCATAAACATTTTGGAAACAGAATCTGACCCTAAAAAGATGGAAAACAAATTTAAAGAATTATTTCCATCTGAAAAAAAACGCAAAACAATTCTCAAGCAATACAAAAACTTAAAAAGCATGGCGGCCACAGGTCTGCCAGTAGAACCACTTGGCCCAGAGGATTTTTAAATGGATGCCTTAGAAAAATTCCTTGGAGGTGGTCAAGCTGTTGCTGAACCGCCTAAGAAATCAGGTGGTCAAGTTCCATCAGATGCACAAGCCAAGCGCGAACAAATTGCATTGGCAATGATTAAAGAGGAATTGCGAAAAAATCAAGAAAGGGCGGAAAAAGGCGATAAAGAAGCAGAAATAAATGTTGCTGCATTAAAACGTGAAATTGCCCGTTTTGAAAAAAAATCACCAGCGGTAGCAAAAGCCGCCCCTGCCGCCCCTGTTGCCCAAGCTGCTGCATCTGATCCGCTAGAGGCGTTTTTGTCTGGTAAGCCTGCACCCCCTGCACAACCAGCAGCACAACCCGCAGCGCAGTCAACAACACAACCAGCGGCAATTTCTGGGTCTAATCGTTATCAAGGTTATTCTGCTGCTGAAGAACAAAAAGCTGGCAAGGTCAAACAAAAAGTGCCAATGGTGCGGCAAATTTTGACCAATGCTTTGACAATGGCAACGCCAATGGTGCAACCTAAATCACCTGAATTTGCACAAAGAATTGCTGGCGCTGTTGATACTCTTTATGAGGTTTTGCCTACTGCTTATGGTGCGGTACAACAAGCTATTGTGCGCCCATTCACTACGCCTGCAAAAGCTGAAGAATTAGGCAAAGAAGCTGGTCAATTTATGTTTCCAAGCCAGCCTTTAGGTAAGGTTTTTGGTATCACAGGTAAAGAATCTTATCAGCAGCCATTGGGTGGAGTGACTGAGCCTATTGCCGAACAAATTAACAAAATGTTTAATGCAATGGGTATGACCCCAGAGCAAATTTCAGAAACATTAAAATCAAAATTTAATGTGACTTTACCGCCAGAAGACATTAGAAACATGGTGGTCATTGGATCAGCAGCCGTACCGCAAGCACTTAAAGAGGTCAAAAGCGCCGCGCAACCTTTGCGTGAAATAGCAAAAGATTTGGAAATTGTGCGTTCTGATGCTAATTTAAACAAGCCTGCTAAAACTAGCGGTTTAACATCAGAACAATTGCAAGCGCAATTTGAAGCTAGAGGTGGCAATTTAAAACAAAATGCCGAGCAGTTGAATCAAAATTATGAACAACAACGGGCAAGCACAACTGAAGCTCAGTCGGTTCAACAACCAATTTTGGACTCAAATGGGCAAGTGATTGGACAAGCTGATCTTGGTACAGCAAAACCAACCCGCCCAAATTCTGAATTTAAGCCTGTTGAATATGCTGAAAATGGTTTGCCATTGGATGAACAGTTTGCAAGAGCAAAAGCTATGCAGCGGGTCTTAGGTGAAGACCATGCGGCTGATTTGGCGGCATTGGAGGGTAAGGGCAAAGAACGCGCAACAAATTATCAGACTTCAAAATCTGATACGCCATTGGGTAATTTTCTTGCTGAAAAATTTAAAGATGAACAAAGGCGATTGCAAATATTTGCTGATCAACAAGCGCAAAAAACAGGCGGTATTGTTGGATTGGATGAAAGCGCCAAATACAAACGTGGCGAGGCAATCCTTGATCCACTGAAAAAATTAGAAGATTACTTTAACAAAGAAACCAAAAAAATATATGCAGAAAGAGATGCACAAGCTGCAACTATTCCTGTTGAATCAAACAACATATTAAAAGTTTTAAATGATGATTCTTTGACTTTGGCAAACACAGAAACCATTGGTTTGGCAAACATTGCAAAAGCAAGAATGCGTCAATTGAAAATGATTGATAAAGACGGCAATTTGTTGCCTACTGACGCAAAAACCGCCGAAAACTTTAGACAATTTTTAAATGAAAATTACGATAGAAAAAACGCAAATTTGCACCGTGCTTTAAAGTCAGCAGTAGATGAAGATGTATTAGCAAACTTAGACACCAACACGCCAATTTACAAAAACGCTAGAAGTTTGGTTGAGTTGCGTAAAAACACATTGGACAATCCAAAAGGCATATCTGCAATTTTGGATGAAAGTGGGCCAAACAACATAAACCGCAAAGTTGACAAAGAAAAAATTTCTCAAAACATTGCAAATATGTCTGTTGAGCAATTTACCCATGTGATTGATACGTTGAAAAATATGCCGCCAGAATTGCGTGTTGCTGGCAATCAAGCCTTGGCAAATATCAAGTCACAATTTGCAAGCAACATAGCTTCATTGGCAGATAAGCCAAAACAGTTAACCAAGTTCATGAATGACAATCGTGAAGTTATGCCGCGATTGTTCAATGCTGAAGAAATGAACAATTTTAGAGATTTGCATAATGTGGCGCACATCTTAAAAACAGACACTGGGTATCCCGGCGCTGCTGTTCAAAAAATAAACATAGAACAAAAATTGGCTGGAAAAATTGGTCAGCAAATTTTGCAAAAAGGTACTGCGGCTGCTGCTGAAGTTGCTACAGGCGGCTCTGGTTTTGGATTACCCGCGCTTGCTGCCCATGAATATATTGGCGCAAAATTAGAAAAAGGCAAGCTAAAGAAAATTGAAAAAGCTGAAGCTGAAGCGTTTAAAAACGCACAATCACGGTTTGTACCAATCAAAGACTTGATAAACAAATAAGGACGCATCATGGCAGTTAATCTTTCGCCTATTGGCAACGGGCAACAATTCTTTGACAACACAGGGTTGCCATTGAATGGCGGTCTTATCTATACCTACCAAGCTGGTTCAACCACGCCCTTGGCAACCTACACAGATGTGAATGGCACAATTGCAAATACAAATCCTATTGTGTTGGATTCATCTGGTCGCACACCCGCTGAAGTTTGGTTAACCTATGGCTTTAATTACAAATTTGTTGTCAAAACATCTGCTGCGGTAACCCTTGGGACATATGACAACCTTTATGGAATCATTGGCGTTCTAAACACCAGCACTGGCACAACCATTCCCACGGGCATGATTTCTCTGTGGTATGGGTCAATCGGCAGCGTTCCTCTTGGTTGGTACTTGTGTGATGGCACAAACGGCACACCAGACTTGCGAGACAAGTTTGTGGTGGGCGCTGGTTCGACTTATTCTGTAGCAGCTACTGGTGGTTCAACTGATGCAATTGTGGTTAGTCACAACCACACGGCGACTTCAGTGGTCACAGACCCCGGACACGTTCACACAGCAAAATCATATAGCACTGCTGGCATTGGTAATGCTGGTGGTGGTGGTGCGCGAGTTACTGAAAATAATGTAAACACTGGCAGCGCGGTTACAGGCATAACAGTAGCCACAACCAACGCATCTGCTGGCGTGTCAGGCACAAATGCAAATCTTCCACCCTACTACGCACTTGCGTATGTTATGAAGTCTTAATCATGGAAATTGACCCAGTTAAATACGGGGTACTTTGGCAAAAGGTTCAGGACTATGAACGCCGATTCGACCAGATGGAAACCAAAATTGACAAGATGGAATCATCTATTGAAAAGCTAGTGGCACTGGCAAATCAAGGGCGTGGCGGGTTCTGGGCGGGTATGGCCTTGGTATCTGCTTTGTCATCTGCTGTGGGCTATGTAAGCCACTGGGTGGGTAAGAATTGAACCTATCACATTGGCATTGGCTGCAATTGCTGGAATTAAGCAATCTGTGGCTCTGTACAAGGATGCAAAAGCTGCGGGTACAGACCTTTACAAGATAACCAAAGAAATATCTGGCTTCATTGGGCAATTCTTTGAATCGCACGAAGAAATAAAAAAAGAAGTCAAAAAACAAGAACTTGACCCGCCCAAGACCAAATCAATGAAAGCACAGGCATTAGAGAATGTGTTTCACCAAATTGAATTGGAAAGGCAGTCAGTAGAATTGCGTGAGTTTTTGATCTACCACACAGACCCAGCACTAGGTGCAGTTTGGTCAAGGTTTGAGGAAGAATATAAAAAACTGAACGAAGAAAACGAAAGGCAGATTGAACTTGACCGCCAGATGGAGATGCAACGCAAATGGCAACGCAGAAAAAGACTCAACAATCTGCAAGACAAAGCCCTAATAATCGGGGCAATTCTGACAGTTACTATATACCTCCACCTCCTGTTATGGTCAATAAAGCAGATGACAGCGGGCAAATAATTTTTTTGATTTCATTGATTGTGGTGGTGTTGATTCTGCCGCTGTTCCTGTATTTGATGGCCTCTATGTATTTTGATATGCTTGTGTTGCAACAAGAAAACAAACAGCATCAGGCCATTATTCGCCGCCTTATTACCCAATTGGAGGAAAAGAAATGATTCCCATAGTCGCATCACTGCTTGGCACATTGGCTCAAAACGGCCTTGGCCTGCTATCTAGCGCCATCCAAGCTAAAGGCAAACAAGTGGTTGAAAACACGTTGGGCGTGAAAATCCCTGACGCACCAACACCTGAAGATGTGGGCAAGCTTCGCCAGCTTCAATTTGAACACGAAGAACGCCTGATGGAATTGGGCATTGAAAAAGCCAAAATGGAACTAGCCGAGCTTGACCTGTTGGCAAAAGCCGCCCAAAGTGACGCAGACAACGTGACCGACCGCTGGCAGGCAGATATGTCTAGTGATTCATGGTTGTCCAAAAACATACGCCCCATGTCCCTTATAGCCATCTTTCTAGGCTATTTCTTGTTTGCCATGATGTCTGCCTATGGGTACAACGCAAATGAATCTTATGTAACCCTGCTGGGCAACTGGGGAATGTTAATCATGGGCGCATACTTTGGCGGTCGCACAATTGAAAAACTTGCTGATATGCGAGGCAAAAAATGAGTTTAAGCACTGAACAAGCTGCATTCCTACTAGATGCCTGCAAACTGATCCAATACGCCACAGAACAGGGTTTTATGGTCACTGGCGGGGAACTATCCCGCACACCAGAACAACAGGCTATTTACTTCAAAACAGGGCGATCCAAGACCATGAAATCCATCCACCTGAAGCGCTGCGCCATTGACCTAAACTTTTTCAAAGATGGCAAGATCATTTGGGACAAAGCCATTATTGAACCGCTGGGCATCTACTGGGAAAGCCTGCACCCTAAGAACCGCTGGGGTGGACACTTTTCTAATCTGGTGGATTGCCCACACTTTGAACGTAACGTTTAATCTGCAAAAAAGTGCAGTAAGGCAACAACAACAACAATGCCAATAATTGCGCCTATGAACAGAACGGCAATGGTGATAATTATTTCTTCCATCGGTCGCATATCTCCTGAACGTTTTTGGTTTTTTTAGGTTTTTGACATAACTTGCTGATTGACTTTTCTTTTGACTTGCGCTGCATCTGGTAGATGTTAAGGGGCGCTGGCGGCAACAAGTTATAACCGCCAACGCCTATCATTGACAAGCACAAGATGATGCGGCTTATCAAGTGTTCTTTTCCTCGGCATAGCCGTTCTTTTGCTTTAGCAAGGCAATGGCTTGTAAAACAGCACTCTGTTGGCCTAAATTTTGGTTGTACAGCAAATCTGTTAACTCATCATTCGTCAACCCTACCCATGTGCGCTGTTGCAACTCTGCTAATTCATCACGCACTTTGAGATACATGGCTCGGTAGTCTTCGCCTTGCAAAAACTTGTCAATGCGGTCTTTCATAGCGTAGGCAATATCACGGTCTGCAAATTGAATCTTCACTTCATATTTTGTAAGCCACTTAGCACCATCAAAAGTCCCTTGATTTTTGATTTCATACTGCTCAACACGAATATCTGGCAACATCACAAACTCTCTTTCTGTGCTTGCATAACATAATGTTTAACAATCTCTAACACACCAATCACTTCAGCCGCAGACAACTGCTGGTCATACTCCAACACCACTGAGTACAGTGCTTCAGCAAAGTCACCATTGGCGACAAAGGTCTTATCAAATTCAGGGCGCAGGACTGTCATTGATTCTTCTCCCGCAACAAGTTTTCTACTGCCGCAGACAAACTAAACGGCTTGTCCTTATGTTTAACTTGTAACTCAAACGCTTCTTCTTTATTCAGCCCTACCCATGTGCGCTGTGTGAACAATGGGATGCGGTCTAAATTTGCAACAGTTGGTGTATGCCATTTGATCGGTTCTGCAAATTCCAGTGTGCGTTTTTCGACATTGATGTATGCAATTGGTTTTTGTGTCATTTTTGTAATTTCCTAAGATAAACAGAAATGCTTGCTAACGTATCTTTTCCAAAAGCTTTAACAAAATCATTTTCAATTTTGGATGCAGCTAATTCCAGTGCATCATTCCACCCAATCAAATATGCTGTATCAGCACTTTGTTGCAAATACATCATTTGTTTTTCAATATTTGCAGCTTCAATCTGGCGCTTGCGAATCATATTAATTCCCTCTGCATTGGCGTGATTTTCCATTCGCGTTCCATACGCCCTGACTTGGATTTAACAACCTTGCCTGTCAAACAGATTTCGCCATCGCGTTCTAGTTCGTGCAACCGTCTGGCTACTTGCATGGATTCCAGCCCTGTCTGCGCGGCAATGCCATCTTTGCCCAGTGCGCCATGTTTGGTCAAGCAATCCACAATGATCTGGGCATGGCGGTTAGCAAGGTCTTTTGCAGACCCTGCTGCCTGCCAACTGGTCAAAGGGTCGGTGTTTCTGACTCTAGGATGCAGCATGGTTGTTCCTCAAAAAGGTATGTCGCTGGGCATTTCTTCAAAACCGCCTTTGGGTGCTTTGGGCGCTTCTCTTTCTTCCAATTCATAACAGTTTGCCCAACCCGTCCAGCCACCATCCACAATAGGTATTGAATCTATTTTGATTTTCAAATTGTCGTTGTCATCTAAGAACACTGACCCAATGGTTTGGTAGCGTTTCTTTTCTTGCCCATCGCGGGTTTTGTAAGTGCCAGTGATAACAACAATATTTTTAAATTTTTTCATGTCAGTCTTTCAGTTTGTTAAGTTGGGTGATTTTGTATTCAACGTCAAATAAGAAATTCAAAACTTCTTTTTCAAGGCTGGCTACATAGAGTGGGTCAAATTCAACCCGTTTGATGAACAGTTGTAAGCCCTCTGCCATGCGTGGGTCAAAACTTACAAAGTCGCACCAATGGCGTTCAGTACAAGCCATTTGCCATTGCATCTGGGTGTTGTACTTTTCAGGAACTTTTTGATCCAGCAAGGTCTGGATATGGGTGGCAGTGTTAGGGCATTTAATCTCCACCAATCCAAACAGCCCTACAAGCCCATCAGGGGACGCACCAGCCTCTGAAATATTGGGATGCAATACAAACCCTACTTCTTCAACCAAAACGTCTTTAGCGGACTCATAGGCGGCACGGGCAAAAGGTTCTTGTTCAGTACCCCAAGCCATTGCAGCATTGCTGTAAGACTCTGCGGGTTTGCCTGTCATGCGTTCACACACAATCTGGGCAAGGTAGTTTTCTCTGCTAGTGCTTGGCCCAGATTTAGTCTTGGCAATAATGTCTGCCACCCTGCTGGCGGTGACCTTACCGCACCGTGCTTGAAACCATTCAGGGCTTTGTTGTTCCATCGGTAACCTCCAATTTTGTTGTTAATAAAAGTGCATATGTAGCCTGCTCAATTTGACTTGCGGCTTTATAGGCTTTTTTACGCAAATCAGAAGTGCGGTCAAATTCTTGCAAGTCTTTAACCGCCCTTTCCAAATGCCATTGCGTTAATTCTTCAAGGGCTTGTTTTGCCATGACCAGTGTGTCAAGGGATATTTCTTGTTTCATTTACCCTCCAGCGTAGATTTTTTTTCATCTTTACGCGCAATCACTTTTTTCTGCCAAGCTGGGTCGCCATTGGCTGCGGCATAAGCTGCTTTGTAGGTTTTCTGAAGTTCGTCCAGCGTGGTGGTTTCGTCCATTGCCGCCATCAGGTCAGCCACTTGGCTTTCGTTGACCGTGGATTTAATCTCAGTCTTGCGGCTGGCAGAGTTTCCGTCATCATCTTCAGGCGCTATACCGCAGGCAGCCATTAATGAACCGCGCCGGGCATAGGTCAAACACGCCATTGCGCCTTGGGGATCATTTTTCATCAATGGAAATCTAAGAATGCCAGTTTCTAGCATTTCGCCACTTTCATGCACAAACACGGTTTCAACCATGATGCCATCAACGCAGTCATAGGATTTCTGCACCAAAGCAATTCCATTGTCATTTAGCGCATCAATAACCGCTTCAACGCAGGCAGACAAGTCAGCGTAACGCGACTTGAAATGCGGGTTGGTGCTGGACTTCAGGGCAGGGCCAAAGGCTTTCTGTGCCTTGACTAGTGCGGTTGCAATCTGTTTCATGGTTTTTCCTTAGTATGCGTAACGTGGGCCACAAGTCACTTCTACAACGGTTTCCACCGTGTAGCCATTGATCTTGCGTTTTGCGTAAATGGGAACAGCGCGAAGCCCTGCGGACTCGCATTGTTTAACCCCGTCAATAACTTCATTCCGACCCATTGGCTGGATTTGTTTATCCATGACCAGTTCCTGTGTGGTGTTGGCTACTACCACAGGCGGTTCAGGGCGCAAGTTGTAAACAGGTGCTGGCGGCTGGCTGGCGCAGCCAACCAATGCCAAAAGTAAAAGTGCGTATTTCATTCAAGGCCTCCAAATAAACAAGTCAAGCAACACCACCACAATGGCGGCAAGAGAAACGATCCACAGCGCTACCTGTGACCAATCACGGGGTTTTTTGTAGTGTTCAATATCAAACATAATTTCTTTCCATTAAAGGTGCGAATTCGCGTTCAAGTCGAGCAATCACGCTGTCGGCAAGGATGTTAAAAAGGTCAACTTGACCAAGGTAGCAATGCCACAGGTTGCCGCTGACAGGGCAAAAATAGCAATCCATCTTTTCGGTCATGTCAAAATCTGCAACTTGCAAATGCTCTAAACCACTTCTGACCATGATTCGCGCATCATTGAATGGGAGTGTTTCTATGTGTTTCATGTTTGTTCCTTTGTAGGGGCTTGCGCCCCTTTGGGTTAATTAGTCTGCATTCCTAGCTGAGACAGGTATGTAGCCATACTTTTTCCATTCCCTGCGAATCAGTGGGCTGTATCTGGCTTTGCTATTGTTCGCAAATGCCATTGCACTGTGAACTTGATTGCGAACTTTATAAATTTCTCTTTTGGTCATTTTGTATCTCCTGTTTGGGTTGCTAATGGGGCTTGCGCCCCGTTAATTAATAATCTTCACCAGTTCGTGCGGGTTGTGCGCCCAAAAACTCAGGGTTGTAAGGGGCTTTGTTTTTAAATGGTGAGTTGGCTTTAAAGTTATAGCCAAGCGTTTTTAACGCATCAGTTGTTTCAGCCAAACTCATGGCATTGACTTGTTGGTTTGTGTAACCAAGGGTAAGCAAAGCCTTGCGTTGGGCAATTGCTAAAGTCACCATCCAGTTGCAGTTCATCATGTTATTTCCTTAAAGACCCTATGCGTTGCGCTGGGGAATGAATGTATTGTTAAGCAAACTTAACCACAAGTCAAGCACTATTTGCAATTATTTTGTAAGGACAAACCCTAATGTTGCTATTTTGTTAATCTACCTTTACAATCTTTATATGACAAAACAGCAATTAACCCAGTTGGCAGGCTCACAGGCTGAGCTTGCAAGGTTATTAAAAATTACAAGGGCGGCGGTTTCTATGTGGAAAACCGTTCCTGAACTTAGGCTGCGCCAATTAAAAGACTTGCGCCCAGATTGGTTTGTGGTTTAACATTGTTTGAAACACGGCTAGGCAAGGATTGATCCCCTTGCCGAAAAGAGAACCCACCCCTCCTGCCGAGGTTTCTTTTAGGGTGGACATTTGGGGCGTGGGAATGCACTTTTACCAATTTCATATTGGCGACTACAAGTCGCACACACATCATCTTTCTTTGATTGAAGACTTGGCATTTCGCCGACTTCTTGACCACTACTATTTGCATGAAGCGCCCATCAAACAGCGTGACATTGCTAGACAAATAGGGATGCGCGACAACGAACAAGAGGTTTTGACCGTACTTAACGAATTCTTTGTTTCAACTGAACAAGGCTTCATAAACCCCCGTGCTGACGAGGAAATTTCCAAATACCGCAAGTTTTCAGAGGATGGAAAAAAGGGGGCGGCAAAGCGATGGCATAAGGATAGCAATGGGGGGGTCAATAGCCCCCCTAATGCCACCCCAATAGCAACCAATAACCAAGAACCAATAACCAATAACCATAAACCAATTAAAGAGAGGGCAACTAGCGTTGCCTGCCCCCATGATGTAAGCCCTCAGGTTTGGCAAGATTGGCTGCAACTGCGGAAATCCAAAAAGGCATCAGTCACCGAAACCGTGGTTAAGGGCGCACGGGCTGAAGCTGGCAAACTGGGTTGGGAATTAGAAAGATTTTTGGTTGAATGGTGTACCCGTGGAAGCCAAGGCTTAAAAGCTGAGTGGGTTGCTGAAAAGCAAACAGCTACGCAAAAAGCCGCTGCCAACATGAATCTGTTGACTAGAGGAATGTCAGGCCCTAAACCCGCCCCGTTTTGGGCTAAACCTGAAAATTTGGAGGTGATTCATGAAGAACCCAAACGATTGGTGTGATGTGGACGTTGGCTTTGATTACATCTTTACCCGCATGAGTGCAATCTATGGGGCAAACTTTGCAAGGCATTGGGACGGGATTGACCTTAGCAACGTCCGCACTGAATGGCAGCGCCAACTAGGTAAGTTCTTAACCTATCGCCCCAGCATGGATTACGCCATAACCCGCCTTAACCCTGACTTTGTGCCAAGTGCCATCAAGTTTAGGGAATTTTGTAATGCTGGCCCAACTATTCCACGCGATGAACAGCAGATCACTTACAACCCCAAGCCTGTTGACCCGGCGGTGGTCGCAGAGGCCAAGCGCAAACTTGCAGAATTGAAAAGACAATATGAACAATGAACACAGACAAATCGCAAACTCCATTCTTGCCAGACTCAAAGACGGGGAACAATTTAGCCAATCTGCCATTGACCAAGCGCTTAGAGATACAGGAGACCTTGCGCCAATCGGAAGCACGGGATTGGATCAGGCGCTACAAGAAGAAAGTGATGGAGGAGGGGAAAGCCGAAGCATTGGCATGGTGGCAGAAAACCTTGTCCGACTTAGTAAAAAAGCGTGGACAACCCGCCGTTGATGACTTGCGTAGGAGAATGAATGATGAGGGCAGCAAAAATTGACGCAAATCAAGATCAAATTGTTACGGCATTACGGGCGGCTGGCGCTACGGTTCAGTCTTTGGCTGGTGTTGGCAAAGGTACGCCTGATTTGCTGGTGGGCTATAAAGGCCAGACCCTGCTAATGGAGGTTAAAGACGGCTTTAAAACGCCGTCTGCGCGACTTTTGACCGAAGACCAGATAAGGTGGCATGGAAGCTGGAAAGGGGGCGCATTGGCGGTTGTAGACAGCCCTGATGCGGCATTACGAATGATTGGGGTGATTAAGTGAGAAGCCTTGAGCAAAACCGGCTGATGTGGGCAAACCTTGAGGACATTGCCCAGCAAGTGGTTTGGTACGGTCAAAAGCTACACAAAGAGGAATGGAAAGATGTGCTGACTGCTGCGCTGAAAAAGCAAAAGATTGTTCCCGGCATTGAGGGTGGTTTTGTGGTCATTGGCGCAAGGACAAGCAAAATGACCGTGGCAGAGATGAACGAGGTCATTGAGCTTTCAACCATGTTTGGCGCACAGCAAGGCGTTCGGTTTCGGGCTTTAGAGGAATAAAAAGGGGATCGGCACAAGGCCGATCCAAAATGATCACCGCAAGCATATAAAAACGGCAACCAAAAAGAAGTGTACTCATGC
>Ga0208975_1000837_pt1 | contig 13972 bp, 2 predicted proteins | sample GreLakmeER78MSRF_FD_187700 | JGI IMG/M metagenome (GOLD analysis project Ga0208975, IMG submission 187700) | Freshwater lentic microbial communities from great Laurentian Lakes, MI, USA - Great Lakes metaG ER78MSRF (SPAdes) | ecosystem: Environmental > Aquatic > Freshwater > Lake | place: Great... | reverse complement strand
CTACCACTGGACCGTCAACTAGTTTTACCATTAGAAATCAAGGCGTACATCAAACATACGGAACACAATTCATTGGTGTAAGCACCAGCACTGGAACACTATATGTGACTAACCTAGGTGTTACTGATTTAACAGGCAGTACATATTTAGGTGTAAGTGCAAGTACTGGTTCAATAAATTTAACTAATTTAGGCGTACAAACTTTAACTGCCGGAACAGATACTGCGGTAAGTTCTAGTACCGGAACAGTCACAGTCTGGAATACTTCAACATTACAAACAATCACCAGTAGAGGTGCCTCTACTAATAATGCAATCAGTATTACAGACACCACTTCGGCTACTAACACACTTACTGGTGCATTAACTGTTGCCGGCGGTGTGGGTATTCGCGGTGATTTGTGGGTTGGCGGAAATATTACTGCTGAACAGTTGACAATTCAGTACACCACAATCACCAGTGTAAGCACTGTTATTGATGATATTACAACTATTAAAAATGGAACAGATAGTTCTAATACGCAGAGCGGCGCACTACAGGTATTTGGCGGTGCGGGCATTGGCGGGAACTTATTTGTTGGTGGCACTATTAACGGAACCATCGTTGGATCTATTACTGGTATTGCTACAACTGCTACAAATCTAGCAGGCGGCACAGCAGGGCAAATACCTTATCAGACAGCTCCTGGTGCAACTAGTTTTATAAACACAGGAACAGCAGGAACAGTATTAGTAAGTAACGGCACAGGCGCACCTGCTTATCAAAATACATTAACACTTGCCGGAATAACGGATGCTACCTCTACAAATACAGGCGCACTACAAGTGGCCGGCGGTGTTGGGATTGGACGAAATTTATATGTTGGCAACTCATTAATTGCTAATTCTGCATCTATTACTACTAGTTATTCACCTGTGGCCCGGGGAAGTGCTGCCTTGTCAATTAGTAACGGTGGTTTGTATGTCAATTCACGTATTAATGTTGGTGATGGGGTTTACTTATCTAGCACAGGCGGGACTGTTAATGCTGGACTTAAAATTGCAGGCATCCTCGGCAGTAACTGGAAATTAACACCAGGAGATGTATATAACAGAGGTATACATGTCCAAGCATTTTCCTCATTAGACGGAACTTTAGATGGCGGCATTTTAGCAAACGGTGTGCTTGGTGCTTATTTCCAAGCTAGTAATATTAGTAATAGTATAACAACCCCTACAACCGTTACAAACTTATCAACTGTATTCATTAGCGGTGCTCCTACTTTTGGTACAACTAATCTCACTGTGAATGCTGCCTGGGGATTATACTCTGTTGGGTCAATTAAAACTGACGGGCAATTATATGTAACTACATCCACACAATCAAGTTCAACCACTACTGGTGCATTAGTAGTCACCGGTGGCGCAGGCATTGGTGGTGGCTTATTTGTAGGCGGTACTGTTACAGCAACACTATTTGTTGGCAATTTAACAGGTACTGCAACAACGTCAACTAATCTAGTTGGCGGCACAACTGGATCTATTCCGTATCAAGTCGGTGCAGGACGCACTGATTTTATTGGTATTGGTGCTAGTAACACATTATTGTTTAGTAATGGTACAACTGCAACTTGGGTCAGTACTGCTAGTATATTGGGTGCAGTCACTGTACCTGTTGCAACGCCAACCATATTAGGTACCGTATTTGGTTATACCACAGGCAACGGAAATACAGCAATTGGCTGTTGTTCAGGTAATACAACACAAACTGGATGCAATAATTTTGCAGTAGGCTGTCGGGCATTGGTCAGCAATACCACAGGTTGCAATAATACTGCAATAGGTGATTGCGCCCTGTATTATAATGCCGAGGGTTGTAATAACGTTGCTGTAGGTAGGACAGCGCTCGGCTTGAACACCTGTGGTAGTAATAACACTGCTATTGGAATAACTGCGCTCAACTGTAACACAATCGGTTGCCATAACGTTGCTATTGGCTATGGCGCACTCCGCTGCAACACCATAGGCTCAAATAACACGGCTATTGGATATGGCACACTCATCAATAACTCCAGTGGTATTAATAATTTTGCAGTCGGCTCTTGTGCTCTTTATGTTAATACCACTGGTAGCAATAATATAGCTATTGGTGCTATAGCACTGGCATGTAATACTACTGGCAGCAATAATATTGCTATTGGGTGTAGCGCATTATTTTCAAACACTGTCGGTAACAATAATTTTGCCGCCGGATGTACTGCATTAGCGTCTAATACCACCGGGTGCAGTAACGTCGCCATCGGTTTTGGTGCGCTCTACTGGACCTGTGGTAGCGGCTCAAATAATTTTGCTAGCGGCTTTTGTGCGCTCTACTTCAACAGAACTGGTAGTAATAATACGGCTATAGGCTGTCTTTCTCTTTATAACAATAGATGTGGAACAAGTAATATATCTGTTGGGTTTGCTTCTCTTTTCTTAAGCACCTGTGGTTGTAATAATACTGCTCTTGGATTTTGTGCTCTTTATGCAAATATATCTGGCAGCAATAACGTGGCCATTGGGTGTAGCGCATTATTTTCAAACACCGAAGGTAACAACGGCATTGCAATCGGAGCTTGTTCTCAGAAGTCGTTCTCTGGAACTGTAAGTCATAATGTGGCCATAGGTTGCTCAACTCTTTGCGCCAATACAACCGGTTTTAATAACACAGCTATTGGCTCAGGCGCCCTACAATCTCAAACTTATGCATTGGGAAACACTGCGATAGGATACGGCACACTGAGTAATAACCTCACCGGATCTTATAATGTTGCAGTCGGAACTAGCGCACTAAATTCAAACCAAAGTGGTTTTAGTAACACAGCTATTGGTTCTTACGCCCTGAACAAAAATCTTGGCGGTCATTCTCATGTAGCAATGGGCTCATACGCATTACAATGTCAAACTGGCGGATCTGGCAACATTGCTTTAGGATTTGCATCTGCTAACTCAAGTACAACCTCTAACTCTAATATTTCTTTAGGGTATTTTTCGTTAACTGATAATTGTACAGGAAATAATAATATTGGTTTAGGATGTCGATCACTGGGTAGCACAGTAAACGCTTCTTGCAATATAGGCATTGGAGTAGGTTCTTTATTTGCTAATACAACAGGTGACGGAAACATAGCCATAGGTTATCAATCGGGCTGTGCAATCACCACAGGCAGTTACAATGTAATTATTGGAACAAATACTGGTAGCGGTATAGCAACAAGTAATTGTAATATTATTATCAGTGATGGCCTAGGCAATGCTAGAATCTGTGCAACTAATACTGGTTCTGTATTGATTCCTTCAACTAGTACTGCCATAAGCACACAAACTGGCGCACTACAAGTTACAGGTGGTGTCGGTATTGGCGGTGCATTATATGTTGGTAGTACAGCATCAGTATACACTAGTCTGTATATTGGTGAAAATACATCAACAACTTATGTTGGCGGCTATAATAAGTGGCTTGTAGTCGACGGCGTTAATAACACAACCCAAGTAGGCATAGCTGGAGTTGAAATTCGAGGCGGGTCGTCTAGTGGTCTTGGAGTTCAAAGTGCAATCAACTTTGCTGCTCGAGGTACTAACGGAAGTACAGTTAATTCAGCAAGAATAGAAGTTACCAATAGTGCTGGCCAGACCAACGTTGGTATAATGAGATTATATACCAGAAGTACCAGCGCCCTAATAGAAGCTTTGAGAATTGACGACTCACAAATAGTGTCAGTGCGAAGTTCGGCAGAATCAACATCAACTAACACCGGCGCATTAGTTGTTATAGGCGGTGTTGGTATTGCAGGCGGATTATTTGTCGGCGCCGCCGTTACAGCAACACTATTTGTTGGAAATTTAACTGGCACCGCTACAACTGCTACTAATCTAGCAGGCGGCGCCGTTAACAGCCTACCTTATCAAACTAATACCGGAACTACCGCGTTTATTCCAATTGGTTCTAGTGGATTTGTTCTTCAAAGTAACGGTACAGGATCCGCACCAAGTTGGCAATCAGTTGGCGCATTAAGTGCAGGTCAGGCAACTACTGCTACTAATCTAGCAGGTGGCACAACTGGCGCTATCCCGTATCAATCAACTACTGGAACAACTGCGTTTATCGGTATCGGCAGTACCGGAACAGTACTGCAAAGCAACGGAACTACCGCCACATGGATCACCACAGCAAGTTTATTTGCAGGGGTACAGACTGCGGCAGCAACTCCAACTACACTAGGCACTGTTTTTGGCTACACTACTGGTAATGGTAACACAGCAATTGGCTGCTGTTCAGGCAATAAGACACAGATTGGTTGCTATAACTTTGTAGCAGGCTGCAATTCTTTAATTAGTAATACTAGTGGTTGTCATAATTTTGCAGTAGGAGAAGAAGTATTACGTCAAAACACTACAGGTAGTGGCAATGTTGGTTTTGGTCGAGGTGCTCTTTACAATAACGCCATCGGCTTCCACAACTTTGCCGCAGGCGAGCTTACATTATGTAACAACACATGCGGACAACATAACGTTGCTATTGGCTATTTTGCAATGCGGTGTAATATCAGCGGTTGCGATAACGTAGCTATTGGATGTATGGCATTAGAAGCTAACCGAGCAGACAACAACATAGCTATAGGACGAAGGGCATTAACTGGAAATACACTTGGCACAGGTAACGTGGCTCTTGGATATCAAAATTTATTAGTTAATACAACAGGATGCTATAACATTGCTGTTGGTTATAATTCACTAGTGGGAAATACTACAGGACATAGAAACATTGCTATCGGTCAAACCGCGCTGTGCTGTAATACATTTGGTTGTGATAATACTGCACTCGGTTACCAGGCATTAGCAGGAAACACTACAGGATCCTATAACATTGCCATAGGTAACGGTGCGTTAATTGCTAATACGACTGGTTGCAGTAATGTTGCTATCGGTCACTGTACATTAAGGTGCAACACTACAGGATACACTAACGTTGCTATTGGTTACGGCGCATTGCGATGCAATACTACTGGTAGATTCAACGTTGCAATTTTAGGAGCTGCTTGTAGTGTAGGCGGACTTGATAATATTGCAATTGGTTTATTATCTCTAAATTCTAACAGCGGCGACGGAAATATTGCATTAGGAGCTAACACACTGCTGAACAATTTTGCAAATAACGGAAACGTAGCAATCGGTTGCAGTGCAATAAGCAATGGTGCTCCTGGATCAGGTAACGTGGCCATTGGTTATTTTGCTGGCGCAAACATCTGTGGCGTTGGTTGCGGAATAGCCATCGGTACAGGAGCAATGCGCTGTTCAACTAGTGGTTGCCATAACATTGCTATTGGTACTTGTTCGTTGTATTATTCTAGCACAGGCGGAAATAACCTAGCAATAGGTTCATATGCATTATTCAGTAATTCAACCGGCTCTAATAACATGGGTATTGGTTGTTATTCAGGATGTGCAATCACCACAGGTAGTTACAATGTTATCATTGGCAGTAATACTGGTAGTACAATTGCTACATCTAGCTGTAATATTATTATCAGTGACGGGGCAGGCAATGCTAGAATCTGTGCAACAACCACTGGTTCTGTTTTAATTCCTTCAACTAGCACTGCCATAAGCACACAAACTGGCGCACTACAAGTTACAGGTGGTGTTGCTATCGGTAGAGATTTACAAGTTGGTGGTACTAGCTATTTTGGAAGAAATTTAACTAACTATGTTTCAATAACAGGTGGCGGCAGTGGATCAGGTCCAACAATCTCATTTACTACCGACGCCGGTGGCGACTACGCTGTTCCAGCCAACCAAAGTCATCAATTTTATAACGGCGGATACCTATCGGCGGCTATCACTGGTCCGGGTAGCGGAGTTCAAAATTATATAAAACTTACAGCCGCTGCATCTGGCTCGGGCCCTATACTACAAACAATGGCAGGTTTAGATACCACCGTTGACTTAAATGTTACAACAGCAGGTGCTGGTAAAGTAGTAATTACAAATACTGTGACCAGCGTTAGCACAAACACCGGCGCATTAACTGTGGCAGGTGGAGTTGGCATTGGCAGAGATGTTTGGATTGGCGGAGAGTTAAACATACGTGGCGCGGCCACCTTCCAAGGCAATGTAACATTTGCCGGCAGTTCTACTAATATTTTTAGTACCAATACAGTCTATACAGACAACATGTTAAACCTACATGTGCCGTCTGGTAGTTCTGGTACCAACCATAGCTGGACGGTAGATGATGGCAGAGACATAGGCCTGCTCATTCACTATTATCAAGGTGCAGATCGAGATGCGGGGCTAGTCTTAAACAATTCTTCAAAATATCTTGAATGGTACAGCAACGGTATAGAAAACCCTGCAAACGGCACATTTACCAGCACAACATATGGTATATTTAAAACTGGCGGGATTATACTTGCAGGCGGAACAACCAGTACCAGTGTAAGCACAGGTGATCTAGTAATAACTGGTGGTGCGGGCATCGGTGGAAACTTATGGGTAGGTGGTACAATTAATGCAAGTGTTACTGGTGTAAGTACTACTGCTACTAACCTAGCAGGCGGAACTGCTGGTGCTATTCCTTACCAAAGTTCTGCGGGCGTAACTAACTTTATCGGAATTGGCAGTGTTAATACAGTGTTGACCAGTAATGGTTCTACTGCAACTTGGGTAGCGACACAACCGGGTGCTACTATTGCAGACGACACTACTACAAATGCCACATACTACCCTGTATTTTCAACTGGTACTAGCGGAGCATTCTCTCAAGCAACTATTAGTTCTAGTAAATTAACCTGGAATCCAAGCACAGGTCAGATGACCATGGTAGATATCAACACCACATCTGATATTGCAGCCAAAGATAACATCAATCAAATTGAGGATCCTTTAGAGATCCTTAAGAAAATTGCTGGATTTAGTTTTAATTGGCGGGATACTGGAGCAAAGAGCTACGGAGTTATAGCTCAATATATAGAACAAATTCTACCAGAACTAGTTTCTGAAGATTCAACGGGACTCAAAGCGGTGAAATATCTTCCATTGATTGCTATCTTAATTGAAAGTGTAAAGAAGTTAAGTACCGAGATTGATGAAATAAGAAAAGCAGGTAAATAATTAAAATAAGTACTCTGCCGAGTGTTTTAAAAGGACGCGAAGATGGCGATTAAAATTACGAATAACACTGTTATTCCCAATATCAGTGGTGACGCAACATGTCAAAATTTAGCCGTAGGTATTAATGCCCTAGCGGCCAACACCACTGGATGCTATAACACCGCCATAGGTTTTGACGCACTCTGTTCAAACACTTCCGGAAGTTGCAATACTGCGCTAGGCGCAAATGCACTTAATGTTAACACCATTGGATCAAATAATCTAGCAATTGGTTCTAACGCAATGTTCTCAAACACTACTGGTGCGGGTAATACTGCATTAGGTACGTGTGCTCTTTATTCTAACACCACTGGCCAGAACAATGTTGCTATAGGATTCTGTGCATTACGGGTTAATACATCTGGTAGCTGTAACGTTGCAGTCGGACAGGCAGCATTGGGCAGTGTAACATTTGGTACAAGGAACGTGGCTGTTGGTATGATTGCAGGCTGTGCAATTACCACAGGTTGCTGTAATACCATAGTAGGTAGTGGGGCAGGTGTTGCTGTCAGCACCGGTTGTCTTAATACGCTTATTGGTCCAGCTGCCGGTGCTTCAATTACTACGGGTATAGGTAACGTTGTTCTAGGCGGCAACAACGGATCAACCATTGCTACCAGCTCTTGCAACATTATTATTTCAGACGGAGCGGGCACAGCAAGAATATCCGTCGACTCAACAGGAATTACAACTCTATCAGGAACTACTGTAGCATCTAATACTACAACAGGTGCATTAATTGTTTCCGGAGGAGTCGGTGTGGGCGGTAGTGTATATGTAAACAATAAAATTGGTTATGTTAATAACTGGCCGAGTCAACAGAATACCAGCGTTGTGTTTCAATGTTATAACACAGCTACAACTAGTTTAGATACAATTTTTGGATAATTATGACTTCATTTGCTACTAGTCTTAAGAATACAGGTGAATACATCACGTGGAATTCTTTTGACGAAGTAACTCCGTCATTGGTAACAACAGGTAGTGCGGTATTTAATGGTACTAGTCAATATCTAACTGTGCCGTCAAGCACTGCATTTGCGTTTGGCACCAACAATTTAACTATCGAATCGTGGTGTTATTTTTCTAATGGAACAACAAATATCACTGGAGTGATTTGTTCAAATTACGGACCTTCTTCTAGCTGGTCAACCGATTCTTTTTATTTTGGAAAACACACTAGTTATAGTGGTAAAGTTACGTTTTGGATATACAATTATAATTCTAGCGGTGCTTTATTGGTTGACCTAACTTTACCTCCAGATAATATTTGGACGCATTATGCTGTGACTAGATACGGAAGTACTTGGACACTTTGGAGAAACGGTGTGAGTGTTACCACAGGAACTTATTCTGGAAATCCAAACGCTACAAAGACTAATCTGTTAATAGGCGAATCAGATATTAACACAAATTATTTCTATGGACATCTTTCCAACTTTCGTATAGTTAAAGGCACAGCACTTTACACCACTAATTTTACTCCTCTATTTCCATTAACTGCTGTTACAGATACACAGTTACTATTGAATACGCCCAAAAATTCTAACTTCCTAATAGACAATTCAGCTAATAAATTTGTGATTACTAATAACGGTGGTGTAACAAGTTCAACTGTTGCTCCTGTAATTACATCTGCTGTGATACAAATAACTACCAGCGTAGTTTATGCTAAAGAATTTGATGAGATTACATTAAACCCGTTGGCAAGCGGCCTAGCTAAAAGAGAAAACATTAATGGAACATTACAAGTTGGGGGATTCTTTAATGAACACCCCGAAGAATTATTACTAACCGCGGCAGGAACCTATACCTTTACTGTGCCTGACTATGTTACATCATTGACCATAGTAGCTGTTGGTGGTGGTGGTGGAACTGTTGCTGGAACAGTTGGTATGAGTCAATCTGGTGCAAGTGGTGCAGGCGGCGGCGCACTAGCCTACATCAGTACACTGTCTGTAACACCCGGTGAAAATTTAACTGTAACAGTAGGGGCAGGCGGAATTGGTGTACCAGATGACACGGTAGCAACACAAACTGATGGCACATCTAGTACAGTTTATCGGTCAACTACTTTGCTAATGTTTGCTGGCGGCGGCGGCAGCGGACTAGCAAATAGTTTTTCATCAAATCTGGGCGGAGTTGGCGGAACATGGGGTGGTACTGCGGTTACCGGTGGGGGCAATGGTGGTGGTGGTGGAAACTGTAACGGGGACAGCGGAGCCGGCGGTGGTGGTGGTGGAGCAGGTGGCTATGGTGGAACAGGTGGAGCAGGCGGCCAAGCAAAAACATCAACAGTTGCGGCAACAACTGGCACAAACGGTACACTAGGTGGTGGCGGTGGTGGCGGTGGTGGTGGATCCATTAATAATGGTGGCGGATCAGGCGGCGGCGTAGGAATATACGGTAGAGGCAGTGATGGGTTAGGTGGTTCCACTTCAACAGCAACAGCACGTGGACTTGGTGGTAGCAGTGGAGACAACGGACAAAATCCTGGAAACGGAACAGGTAGTGGCGGATTATTTGGCGGCGGCGGTTCAGGTGGCGCAGACGCACCGGGGACAGTAACAGCAGGTGCAGCAGGTGGAGGCAACGGCGCAGTCAGGATCTTGTGGGCGGCGGGTTCAGCATACCCAACTACAAATCTAGGTAATACATTGTGAGTAAATAAAATACTATGGCAAAATTATTAGGCGGAACAAGAATATACGGCACAGCAACTATTGACACAGTTTTGTTTGTCAATAGTTCTACGGCATCTACTTCAACAAACTCCGGCGCACTACAAGTTGTGGGCGGTATTGGTGTAGGAGGCGGCGGAGTTTTTGGTGGTACAGTAACCGCTACTAATTTTGTTGGCGCATTTTCCGGAACAATTACCGGTACTGCTTCTACAGCTACCAATCTAGCTGGTGGCACAACTGGCAGTATTCCTTATCAAGTCGGTGCTGGCCAAACTGGATTTATTGGCATTGGGGCCAATAACACATTATTATTCAGTAATGGAACTACTGCAACTTGGGTCACAACCGCTAGTTTATTTGCCGCAGTATCAGTTGGCGCTGCTACACCTACTACATTAGGTACAGTATTTGGCTACACTACCGGTCTTGGTAATACTGCAATTGGGTGTTGTGCTGGTAATATGACAATGACTGGATGCAACAACTTTGCTGCCGGCTGCAATTCTTTAATTAGTAATACAGCCGGGGGAGATAATATTGGTATAGGCACCAGTACATTATATTCAAATACCACAGGCAATTTAAATCTTGCCATTGGCGGCCGAGCGCTTTATGCCAATACTACTGGAATTCAAAACATTGCACTAGGTTATGGAGCATTATACTGTAGTACAGCCAGTAATAATATTGCAATTGGTATACTGGCAATGTGCGGTGGAATATTAGGACCGGTAGCGGGAACAGGAAACATAGCTATAGGAACTTCAGCCGCTAAAACGTTATGTAATGCAAACGGATCAGTTAGCATAGGATATCTTGCACAATGTACAATTACCAGCGGTAATTATAATATTGGTGTGGGTTACGCCGCGGCATCACTGGTTCAATATGGATTAAGGAACGTTGCCATTGGTGCTTTTGCTGGTCGATGCAATATCAGCGGTTCGTCAAACACTGCGGTAGGTTATGGAGCAGGTTACGGTAATCTAGGTGCGTGTAATACACATATTGGATCCCATAGTGGAGGGTTTACTTCTATATCAAACGGTTCTATGAATGTTGGTATAGGTGTTTATGCTAATAGATGTCTTTGCGGAAATACCAGTAACAATGCCGCGCTAGGAGCATTTGCACTCAGAAATAATACTACAGGTCAATATAATACCGCAGTTGGTATATGTGCAGGCGTTGGCGCAACCGGTGCCGCGGTTAGTTATAATACATTTGTTGGAAACTGTTCTGGGTTCGCTGCTACCAGTGCTAATTGTAATGTAGCAGTGGGATATCTAGCATTGTCTAATGCTACATCGGCTATGCAAAATACTGTAGTAGGTTATCAATCAGGATGTGCAATCACCACAGGTAGTTTTAATGTTATTTTAGGAAGTAATACTGGTAGTGGTATAGCAACAAGTAATTGCAATATTATTATCAGTGACGGTACTGGTACTATCAGAATGTCTTTCAACGGCGCCGGCGCACTGGCGCTAGGTACAACTGTTACCAACGTGGGATCAGTGGGAGAAGTATTGACCAGCAATGGCACAACTGGCGCACCGTACTGGTCAACTGTGGCTTCTGGTGGCGGCAGTGCAGGACTTGCTTTCCCAACAGCGTTAGGCAGTGTTTACGCTTACACCACAGCTACCTGTTTTAATACTAGTTTAGGTTATAATGCCGGCAACACCACAATGACTGGTTGTGATAACGTTGCTATTGGTCGATGCACACTTACAGCTAATACTACTGGCTCTTGTAATATAGGTATTGGCCAAAGTGCTCTAAAAGCTAATACAATTGGAACTGAAAATCTAGCCATAGGCTCCAACGCTCTAATTGTCAATACTACAGGTGCTATGAATCTAGCTCTAGGTCACTATTCTTTATGCGCTAATACTTTTGGTGGCTGTAATATTGGTATTGGATATGCTGTAGGGTTATCGAATACTACAGGCGGTTTCAACACATTTGTAGGATGGGCGGCAGCCAGGAATAATACTGGAGGCAGTTGCAATATTGCCATAGGTCCATGCTCTTTATGTGGTAACACCACTGGTATTGATAATATTGCACTAGGCATAGATACAATGTCCGGTGCCCAAGTAGGCTGTCAAAATATCGCAATAGGTAGGTGTGGACTATATTCTAATACCTCGGGTTGTAATAACGTTGCCATGAGCGCCGCTGCATTAAAAAACAATACCACCGGTAACGACAATATTGCGCTAGGATTTTGTGCCCTATACAACAACACAACTGGTAGCGGCAACTTTGCTGCCGGTAACAATGTTTTAACCGCCAATACTTTTGGCTGTCATAATACGGCAATCGGTTGTTATGCGCTAGGTAGCAATACAACTGGCAATAATAACATTGCTATCGGTTATTGGTCATTGCAAAAAAATATTTGCGGCTTCGGTAACGTTGCATTAGGATATCTAGCATTATTTTGTAACTGCGGAAATAGCAACGTTGCATTAGCTAGCAGCGCATTACAAAATAATACAGTTGGTAGTAACAATTTTGCAGTAGGATTTCGTGCTGCAATGAATACCAATGCCAGCAACAATGTAACTATAGGATCTTACGGACTCTATGGCAACACGTTGGGAACTGATAACATCAGCATTGGCCAACGTAGCATGTATGGTAATACTACAGGAAGCTATAACACTGCATTAGGATGTTGCGCTCTGTTTTGTAATAAAACGGGCACAGATAATATCGCAATTGGCAGAGGCGCCTTATACACCAATACCGCCAGCAATAACATAGCACTTGGTTTATGTGCCCTACATGCAAATACTACAGGTGTTAATAACTTTGCAGTCGGCATTTGTGCTCTTGCCAGTAACACCACCGGATCAAACAACCTTGCCATAGGTGCAGTATCATCAATGGGCAGCGGATTTAGTCATAACATGGCAATTGGATGTTTAGCCGGCATGTGCGGTAACAATAACTTTGTTGTTGGTTGTCAGGCAGGATCAGGCAGTCTCGGTTGTAATAACTTTGTTGTAGGTCCGTCAGCAATGAGAGGCGGCGCCGGTTGCGATAACATAGCTATTGGTTCTAATACGCTTTATAATAATAACGGCGGAAGTTGTAACATAGCCATGGGCATCGGCACCATGTGCTTCAACACCACTGGCTCCAGTAACGTAGCTCTAGGTAGTAGAACACTTCATTGTAACACTACCGGTCAAAATAATATTGCAATCGGAGCCAGTGCCCTTGTTTGTAATCTTGTAAGTAATAACATAGCATTAGGAGCATGTGCTCTCTACGGAAACACCACCGGCACTAATAACTTTGCTGCTGGTTCTCAGACATTAAGATCTAATACTACAGGCAGCAACAACATAGCATTAGGTCTATGCACTCTTTATAGTAACACTACTGGAGCTAGTAACTTTGCGGCAGGATTTAATGTTTTAAGAACTAATGTAATTGGATACGGTAATATTGCAATAGGCTGTTGCTCGATGCTGCAAAATAGCAGCGGTATTAATAACGTTGCGTTAGGACACAGATCTTTACAAAATAATGTAAGTGGTATTAATAATATTGCAATAGGTGGTTCGTCTCTCTACGGTAATACAGGAAATAACAACGTTGCTCTTGGTTGTGCTGCTCTTCGCAGTAACACCACTGGTTGTAATAACATAGCTATTGGTTGTAGTACATTACAAAATAACACTGGCGGAACTAGTAACTTTGCCGCCGGCTATGGTGCATTAAAATCAAACACCACAGGTACTGATAATATATCTATTGGTTATAATTCATTATTCAACAGTACTTTTGGAAGCAGTAATGTAGCATTTGGAAATTATGCACTTAATGCTAATACCACTGGCTGTTATAACATTGCCGTAGGATTACAGGCGTTGGTTAATAATACAACCGGCAAAAATAATGTTGGAATAGGTTATCAATCAGCTTGTTCTATTACCACAGGTAGTTACAACATTGTTATAGGTAGTAACAACGGTAGCACTATTGCAACTAGTATGTGCAGTGTTATTATCAGTGATGGACTAGGTGCTGTTAAACTTACTGCAAACTCAGCCAATCAGGTCACTGTTCCTGCAACTACCACAGCAACAAATACCACAA
>Ga0208975_1000835_pt1 | contig 13995 bp, 12 predicted proteins | sample GreLakmeER78MSRF_FD_187700 | JGI IMG/M metagenome (GOLD analysis project Ga0208975, IMG submission 187700) | Freshwater lentic microbial communities from great Laurentian Lakes, MI, USA - Great Lakes metaG ER78MSRF (SPAdes) | ecosystem: Environmental > Aquatic > Freshwater > Lake | place: Great... | reverse complement strand
TTAATATCTTATATTGATTATCATTAGTCAATTATTTTTGCATTTAAAATTCAATTAATTTATTTTTTATATTTTTAAATGGAGCATCCCAATTACCAAATTTAACTTGCCTAAACACTCTTGTTGTATTTTGATACCAAGGCGAATGCTCGTCTCCAAATGCCCATATATGATACGGCAATATTGGAACGATAACCCATGTTGGCTTCCCCATCGCTGAAGCAACATGAGCTATGCTAGTGCAGGATGTAATTACAAGATCAAGGTTCTCTATCGCGGCAGCAGTGTCTTCCCACGATAAGAGCAAATGATTCAGGTCGTTTATTGTTTTTGGCAACTCAATAATATCGTTGTCTTTCTGAAGACTGTAAAATTGGATGCCATCAATTTTTGCAAGATCAAGCATCAGGCTCGCATCAAACTTGCGATATTGTTGATGCTCAAATTGAGGATTTCCAGCCCATCTTATTCCGACCTTTAGTTTTTCAGATGATATTATCTTACTCCAATTTTCAATGTTAGACTTTGCGGCAGAAATGTATGGCTTATTTGGAAGTGTGGTGAAGTCGTGTCCTAGCAACCACACTGCGCTGAATGAAGGAATCCAGTAGTCATGTTTTGTTTTTTCTATATCTTCTACCGATATGCAACTAGATACTCCGTCGATTCTGGAAATTAAAGAATGCAATGATTTACAGCAACAGGAGATGCACTTTCCACCACGCTCTTTGATGTCTTTTGCAAACCTAGCTTTTATTACCTGATCCCCAAGTCCACCTTCAAGGTTCAAGATAACGACTTTGTTTTTTAATGTTTTAACGCCATTCCAGATCGGTTTGTCTGTTTTTATTCTGCCGCTTCCGTAAACATTAATAAATCTTCCTGCATCAAGTAGCTGGTATCCTTCTTGTAACTTTCCTTGATTTATTAAAAACCAACCACGATTAAATTGATGTCTAAAATCGTTAGGGTTAATTTTTTCTAATCGTTCACATATTGACCACGCTTGTTTTTTATTGCCCTCAATTAATGCTTTTAATTGTTTATCAAGAAGGTTATTGTAATTTAACATTTATTTTATTAAATAGAAAATCCTAGAAGTCCCAGCGAATTATTTTGCCCTGCAGAAACTTGCGTCCAAGATAATGCGCCAATCTGAACTGGAGATGACTTATCTACTACTGTTCCATCTCCAAGCTGGCCACCACCATTATACCCCCAAGCAAATAACAATCCATTACTACGAATTGCTAGTGAATGATTACCTCCAGCAGATACTTGGCCCCAAGAGAGAGAACCTATTTGAACTGGAGATGATTTGTTAACTATTGTTCCATCTCCAAGCTGGCCAGCAGGATTATAGCCCCAAGCAAATAACAATCCATCGCTTCTAATTGCTAGTGAATGATATGAAATGCCAGCAATTTTATTCCAAGACAATGCGCCAATCTGAACTGGAGATGATTTGTTAACTGTTGTTCCATCTCCAAGCTGGCCAAAATTATTCCTTCCCCAAGTGAATAACCGACCATCGCTGCGAATCGCTTGTGTGTAATAAAGGCTAACAGATACTTGGCTCCAAAGCAACGCTCCAATCTGAACTGGAGATGACTTGTTAACTATTGTTCCATCTCCAAGCTGGCCAAAACCATTATACCCCCAAGCGAATAACCGACCATCGTTGCGAATCGCTTGTGTTTGATTACCTTCAGCAGATACTTGGCCCCAAGAGAGAGAACCTATTTGAACTGGAGATGACTTGTTAACTGTTGTTCCATCTCCAAGCTGGCCACTACTATTATACCCCCAAGCAAATAACAATCCATCGCTTCTAATTGCTAGTGAATGATATGGACTGCCAGCAACTTGACTCCAAGACAATGCGCCAATCTGAACTGGAGATGACTTATCTACTACTGTTCCATCTCCAAGCTGGCCAACAACATTATACCCCCACGCAAATAACAATCCATCGCTTCTGATTGCTAGTGAACGAGTACCGCTAACAACTTGACTCCAAGACAATGTGCCAATCTGAACTGGAGATGACTTGCTAACTGTTGTTCCATCTCCAAGCTGGCCAAAACTATTTTGACCCCAAGCGAATAAGTTTTGCCTAGAAGAAAGAAGCCTGTTAATTAACAGTTTTTTAGCTGTAAATCCCATATATTAATAATTCTGTCCACTTACGAATGCAAACCAGTTTGTTCCCCCGTCATGCGTAACGAATGTAAATGTATCAATCTTGTTATTCGTTGTTGTTATTGTTGGTGATCCTGCCGACCCCCACCTAACAGAGGAAGGCCAAGTTACAGCATACGCTGTTCCATTTGCAACAAACTGAAGATTAAATGAGAATACCTTTGGAGATGCTGGTGGGTTTGAGAACACTACAGATGTTATTGCATTCAGCGTTACATAGAAAAATGTAGCTGTAGATAGATTTAGCGTAAGCGTTCCAGCAGAAATCGCAGGAGTTGCTTTTGTTTCAACAGGAATCCCAAATATAGCTTCTCCAGATGTGGTTATTGTTGTAAAAGATGCGTTTGTTGGAATTGTTCCAGTTGCACCTGTAATTCCTGTAGCTCCAGTCAATCCAGTCAATCCAGTAGCACCAGTTGCACCTGTAATTCCTGTAGCTCCAGTTGGTCCAGCAACTCCAGTTGCACCAGTAGCACCTATTCCAGTAGCTCCCGTTGCGCCAGTTGCTCCAATTCCTGTAGCTCCAGTTTCTCCTACACCAGTTGCTCCAGTAGCACCAACTCCAGTTGCACCAGTTGATCCAACTCCAGTCGCACCTGTAGCACCAATTCCAGTAGCACCTGTAGCTCCTACACCCGTAGCCCCAGTAGCACCTGCTCCTGTAGCTCCAGTAGCTCCACTTTCACCTATTCCTGTAGCACCAGTAGCTCCTGCTCCAGTCGCACCTGTAGCTCCACTTTCACCTATTCCTGTAGCACCAGTAGCTCCTGCTCCAGTCGCACCTGTAGCTCCTGCACCAGTAGCTCCTTGAATACCTGTAGCTCCAACTCCTGTAGATCCTGTTAGTCCAGTCGCTCCTTCTGGACCAGTTGCACCAGTAGCACCAAATCCAGTTGCACCACTTGGTCCAGTTGTACCTTGTATTCCAGTAGAACCAGTAGCTCCTTCAACACCTGTAGCTCCATTAGGTCCAGTTGCACCTTGAATTCCAATAGAACCAGTAGCTCCTTCAACGCCTGTAGCTCCTGTTGCTCCCTGTATTCCAATTGCTCCATCTAAATTAATTTCCCATGGAGTTAAATTTGTTCCAGATCCAACAGATAATTGTACATTAACAACCAATTGTCCTGTTGTTTCACTATATGAAACAACTGACCCTCGCATTAATTGATTATATGAATAAGAAATTATTACGTTTTGAGAAATGGAATAATCTAAATAAAGTTCTGATGTAGTTAAAGTTATATTGCCACTAGAAACAATGTCTAATGTAGTATTACTTGTTGTATGGTATCTATCTCCATCTGCGCCAATGTTTCCAGTAGCTCCTTGTATTCCAGTAGCTCCTTGTGGTCCAGTAGAACCCTCTGGTCCAATGTCTCCAGTAGCTCCCCGTGGTCCAGTAGTTCCTTGAATTCCAGTCGCTCCTTCTGGTCCTATTTCTCCAGTAGCTCCCATTCCAGTAGCCCCTTGAGGTCCAGTAGCTCCTTGAATGCCTGTAGCCCCAAGTCCAGTTGCACCAGTAGTTCCTTGTAAACCAGTAGCTCCTTCTGGTCCTGTAGCACCTTGAATACCTGTAGCACCTTGAATACCAGTTGATCCAATATCTCCTTGAACTCCAGTAGAACCAGTTAACCCAACATCTCCTTTTAATCCAGTAGCTCCAGTCGCTCCAAATCCTGTAGCCCCATCTGGACCAGTTGCTCCAGTTGGTCCTTCAATACCTGTTGATCCTGTCAATCCCGTTGCGCCAGTATCTCCAGTTAATCCAGTAGCACCAGTTAATCCAGTTGCTCCAGTTTCACCTGTCGTAGAATATAATGCCCACTCAGTATCATCTAATGAAGGATCTGTATAAACATTTGTTGTTACATCCAAACTAATGTAAGTATTATTATCTAATGGCGATACTGCAACTGTATCTTTTACATATGATGCAGCACTCCATAATCCAATAAAGTTTAATACTGTTCCAGTAGCTCCAGTAGAACCTATTGGACCAGTCGATCCTTCAATGCCAGTAGAACCTATTGGTCCAGTAGAACCCTCTGGTCCAGTAGCTCCTTCTGGTCCAGTTGCACCTTGTATTCCAGTAGAACCAGTTGTGCCAACTTCACCAGTTGCACCTAAAGGACCAATGTTTCCAGTAGCTCCTTGTATTCCAGTAGCTCCTTGTGGACCTCTAATCTTTCCTATATTATTCCATGTCAATCCATCCCAAGCATATCCATCATCATTAGGGTTAGTAACAATATATAAATCACCAACTTCATTACCAATAGTTGGTAAATCACCTACATTATCTACAGTTCCTTTTAATAGCAATGATGTTCCAGTAGCTCCTTGTAATCCAGTTGCCCCCTGTGGACCAGTGGCTCCTATTTGTGTAGCTGCAATAGCTGTATTTGTTGTTATTTTATACAACAAATTCCACGAACCATCACCGACTTCAGGTTGTTCTGGACCAAGGTTAGATGTAATCTTAGCTAAAAGATTACTTTTAGAATCTGATATTTCTGGAAAAAATGACATTAAATTAAATCATCCCAAGTTTTTTTGCTTTATCACTAAGTTGTGATGCGTATCCTTGCTCTTCTTGTGGAGCTTCAGACATTTCATCTTCATTAGGTTCAGGCATTTCTTCTTCCATTTCACCAGAAAGAGGAAACCCATCAACTGCAACTAAATAAAATTTACCTTCGCCATCATAGCGAATTTTTGCGAGAACTTCTTTTTCTTCTCCTTCTTTCATGTTTGAATAATCAAACCCTTCTGGAGCAGAAAACTCTACATTGCCTTCAGCTGATTCATTTTCCATTTCGTTCTCGCATGCTGGACAACCTTTACCACCGCATTCTTCACACATACCCTTACCCTTACCTCCACCTTTACCAACTCCAATAATAATTGCCATTCCGTTTTTATCTTTCATGATTTTTGTTTGCTAATTTTATTTGAAGTGAGGGGGGATAGAACCCCCTCACCTCAAGTTGGTTGTTAAACTACTCTAGCTTACGAGCAAGCAGAGTAGATGGTTGCTGGAGTGCAACGCTGATGCATGATTGCATAACCCCACTCAGGACGCTTAACTTGCGAACCTTGCATGAACAAGGCAAAGAAGTAGCCATTGATTCCAAGAATGTTATCAGCATTATCCTTGTTGTTGATCCAAGTGAACTCACCACGATAGTTAACAGGATCGAATTTCAATCCGCTACCAGGGCTAGTGATGACTTGAGCAACACGGGATGTATAAACATTCGGATTGTAGATGAAACTAACTTCGTAAGGAGCCGAGCGATAAGCAGGGTTCACTACTGATTTAAGACCAGTGGAAGCTGCTGCTGTGACGAAGAATGGTACACGAACAAACGCACCATCAACGAAGTCATAGCGAGGAGCCTGACGATCAACTAAGTGGACGAAACCACTGTAGCTGAATGCAGCACCAAATGGCTTGATCAACTCATCGACCTGAGAAGAGAAGCGAAGATCCTGACGGATATCTGCATTCTGTTTCTTGAGGTAGTTGCTAGTTTCTGGCGAGCAGATAAGAGCATACTGAGGTTCACCATCAACCATTGCGTAATTGCCTTCAGCGGCATCGCGGCTCAGATCGAGATAAAACTGATCCAAGATACCTTGATCCAATGCGAACAAAGGAGCAACGGAAGGGAATGGTTGATTGCTTCCACTGGTGGACATTGCCAAAGAATCAGCAACATCGAGAACAACTTTGTTACCAGCGAGACGAGAGAACTCATCACGATAACGATTGCTCCAGAACCACTGAGAGTTTTCTTTAAGAACTTTAACTTCACCAGCAAGCTGCTCTTCAGCTTTCCATGCTGTACGAAGATCGTTCACACAGAAACCAGGGCTGCGAATAGCTGCCTGTTGAAGATTATAACTACGGAGAGTGCGAGCAAACTCAACAACTTGTGGTGTTGGATTGCAAGAGTTACCCGTGCCAGTATTAATTCCAACGTCTGCCCATGCTGTAGATCCAGCATCAGGAACAGTGGAGCGTTCTTGAACTAAAGTTTGAATAGTCTCACCCATTCCAGCAGGAAATGTATCTTGCTTGATAAGGCGGTTCCATGGATCAGTTGCGATCAGTTTAGCGGAGATCATTTCTCCGATACGACCCGCTTCATGCTGAAGCTGGTTATTTACGTTGTCTAAAGGTACGGACATATATTTATATTTTCTAATTTAATTTGTTAAACTTATTTTTTATCAATGGTTTCATTAAGTGAAATCACGATAACTTGATTATCCTATACTGAGCCAGTGTATAAGCCATTAAGGTGTTTATTAAAGCTCTATTAATTTGTACTGATTTATGGGTCAGCGTCCATGATATAGTTATTTCAACAGACAATATCAATCTGCAATTTGATTGTTACGTTATTGTTAAAAATAATGCAAGTTTTTTTTAACAAAAAAAGAGGATGCTTTTAACATCCTCTTTTTTCATTAATATTATTTGTTTTAAGTTGCCATCCTTGACACTAGACCTTTAACAAAATCATCTGTATCCATCTTCGTGTAATCAATAGATTTCCTAGACTCTTGCGGAGTACGTGGAGAGTTGCCACTATTAACGGATGGCGATGAACTCCTGATTTTTACATTATTTTCTTTTGTTTCATCCAACTGAGATTTCAATGTGTTGATTTGCTCAATCAGGTCAGGCAATACAGTTGCTCCAAGAATTCCATATACCTTTAGGTTTTCAGGCCAAGAATCATAATCCATTAGTTCTTTTTTAAGAGTCTCTGAATTAGGTCGCTTGTCTTCAGGAAGCAAATTAAATACCTTTTCAGCTACCTTTGGAAGAACATCAGAAATTGCACTTTCACGTTGAGCGTAATATTGCTCCTTTTGTGATTGCATTTCTTTATTTTGGTTTTGTAATGATGCATCATATGCTGCTTTAGAATTCGCTTCAATATCTGCTTTCCTATTTTCAATCTGCAACAAGTTGTCAGCTAATGCCCAAACTTTAGTTTTATCTCGTTCAGACCAATCGGCAATAACTGACTCTAGTTCTTGAGGATTGCCATTAACGTCAGCTTGGATTGCGTTAATTAAAGATCCAGCATCAGTTTGATTTCGTTTAGCAAAATACTCAACATCACTAATGATCCCATTTAATGGCTCAGTTATATATTGTTTCCATTCTTTTGTAGCTTGAACCCTTGTTAAATAAAGTTCCCCATCAATTGAATCACGCTCACGTTGAATCTCTTCAAGGTTTGCTTTTAATTCAGCAACTTCTTTAGCTTGTTGATCAAATTCTTCACCACGCTTCTTTAGATCAGATAACTCTTTTTGAGCAGACTTTAATTCAACTTCAGCTTGCTTTAATTCTTTCCAACGAATCTTAGCTTTTTCTTCTTGAGGTTGAGAATCTTGATTATCTACATCAACAGATTCATCATTTGATTCGGCATTATTAGATTCTTGTTTTTGTTCACTAGAATCCGTTTTACTATTATCAACATAGTTAATTTTCTTATCAGTTAAGTTTTCATCTATTGGAGCAGTAGGTGTTCTTTCAATGCTAGATGATGTATTTAAATCCATCTTACCAATGGAATCAATGGCTCCACGGAGATTAGAAATAGCCGCATCAGATGATACTGCTTCACTTGTTTGAGGTGCGCTTACGTTTTGTTCTGACATATTTATTATTTATTTACTTTGAATGATTACACGATGACGTGCTGCCCATGGTTTCGTTTTAGTTGTAGAGCTTTTGACTGCTGGTTTAGCTTCAGTCATAGGCTTAACTGCTGTTGTTTTTTTTTCCATAATATTACTCCTGTTGATTGTTTCCTACCATTGAAAGCCTTTCAGCTTCGTTTATTTCATCAACTGAATATAACCCAGTTGAGAAAAGTTTTTGTCTAGCTTGAACAATATATTCTTTATCTAATTCAGAATTCTTCTGACTAGATACTTTAGTAAGAGATTTTAACTTTTGGAAAAACATATCAGCACCAATTGACTTGGCTCCTTCAATTACCATCATATCTCTTAAATCAACCCCAACAGTTGGCCTTGGCTCTTTAGGGACACACTCTTGTTTAACAATCATAAATGCTTCATTAAGTAATGGATCATTTAATAACTGCTCTAAATTTAATACCTTATCTGAGTTTAATTGGAACTCTTGTCTTAATGTCATAAACGTACACCTTGGCGTTGGATCTTGCTTGCAGCTTCAGCATCACGTATAGCTAGTTTTTGTGATGCGTCTTGTTGTTTCATTACCATACGTTGGTTATGTTCTACCATATCCATTTGAAGTTTAGCTTCACGTTCTGCTCGTTGAGCTTCAATTTTAGCTAATGCAACAGCATCAATTTGTGGTTGCTCTTGTTGTTGAGCTTGACCCATCAACTGCTCCTGCTGTTGAGCTTGCTGTTGTTCTCCCATTAACTTTTGAACTTTTAATGTTCCATTATGAAGAATCTCGTCTGCATTCTGTAATGCTTTTCTAAACATAGCAGATTGCTCACGCATAGTTGGATCTCCAGATAGACGCTCCACATGTTGAGAGAAATGTTGATTAAGTGTATTGATCCCTTCAAGCATTGGAGCAATGGATATTGGATCAGATACAAGGGCATCTTGAGCTTTATCAACAAGCGGTTGAAGTGCTTCAAGGTGAACCTTTGCATGGACAAGATCATTCTGCCCATCCAGAACTTGGATTTGACCACCCATAAGAAGTACATTATTTTCAACTTGTGCAAGAGATGCATCAAATGTTGGTTTCTCTTCTTCCCCTGGTTGAACTGCGTAACGTGATGCATTTTCATAACCAGCAGTTTCAGATGCAATATCCCAAATAAGATTCTGTTTTCCAAAGTCAGGAAGTGAACCAAACATACTCATCAACCTATCAAAAGCAATCATGCGTGATGCTTCAGATCCAGCCCCAATTGGCTTAGTGATACGAAGTCGGTCCACATCTAAGTCAAGGAATGCTTTAAGGTAACGATCACTATCACCAAACCCATCATTTCCCCTACTCAATAAACGCTTATGTAGTCCAGCAATATATGAACCACCAGGTTCCCTTGCATCAAAATCCCTGCGTTTCATCCTACGAACCATTTCCCTAACTAATGACTCCCATGGATCAAAGAAAAGATTCAATGCGGATACAGACATCTTAGCAATATTACCCATTTCTGCACGAACTTGGGTTGCTGATTTCTCTGTGCTTGTATTAACTAGAGATTCAGTATTGTAAGCAGATGTACGTTCACGGAAAATCTGAGTAAAAGCATTAACAATTGGCAATGACCCATTACTTACATTAGGAACTATAGTATCCTTAATAACGTCAATATTGGGAGAAAGTAAATTATAGATTCCATTTGGCATGAACTGCATTTCTTGCAATGCCGTCTCATCTTTAGGCTGGAATGTTGGAGCAGAACCAAATGATGCAATCTCAAGCAATGAGCAATAAGCACGATTTAATGCGCCATTAAGCGCAAATACATCGTACCCTTGACCACGTACACCATGATAATATCCATTAGTTCCAACCCCATATGTGAATACTGTGTATGCTTCAAATGTATTAGCAAATCTACCAACCTTTTTATACATGAATTCCTGTACAGCATTATCATCAGAAATCATGTAATGCGATACACGTTGATCAAACTCAGTTACCCATAAATGAACTACACGTATGGACTGCTGATTAGCTGCCTGTGTCGTAAAGAATAAATCATTATTCCGCAATTCAGTTTCTAGCTTCTCCCAATCATACTGACGGAAATTATAATAATTGTTATTATTATTTACGCATGAAATAATAGCCTTCTTACATACCTCAACATCAAACCCGTGCAACTTTGCCATCTCTTCATCTTTGATAAGCTGATACAATTGTGTTGGTGAATAAAAGCGAAGACAAGCAGCAACATCAATGTTCTCCTGACCAATTTCTGTTTTGCGTGGGATCTTGAAATCCGACATGTCAGTTGCCTTCCAACGCCAATCCCATTCGTCATTAAACAAAGCAAGGCCAACTCCATGCTTAATAAAGCTGTTACATAACTTTAAATAAGTTGGAAAGAAATTACGCCATGAACGAATGCATGCAGTTACTTCTTGAGCCACAACATGCTCAAGTTCATCACGTTCATTTGCATTTCCATAATTAGTATTACAACTGAATAATGTTTGAGGGGCATTAATAATATCGGTATATCCAGCAATAGCTGTATCCAATACTTGTTTAGCAAAACCCCAAGAGACATTTACACGATATGACTGACCAGCATTAATTAGCGCACGTTCATCATATGGACGCTCATTATCATAAGCCGCATCAATTTTACTGCGGTCAAAAGCGGAGACGGCATCTGCCCTTCGTAATGTCTCCCAAATCTCATATGCTGATTTTGCGTCTTTGATCCTAGATTCTGGTGGTTTTCCAGTATCTTTTGAAAGTGTCTCTAATACATCGCTCATTCTTCTTGTTCCTTATTTTTTATGGACAACCTATTTTTTCTTTTAGCTTTGTTAATTGAAATAATACGATCCTGTTTTTCTTCAAACTCTTCTACAATATCTTCAGCATCATCAATAGATACTTGTTTTGCAATATTCATATTATTATTTTTATTATTGTTCAACAATAAGTTAAATAAAGATTCATCTTTACACCCGTGAATTACAACGCAATCGTTATTTATGGGTTTATTGTAATGTATATCCCATGCTGAATTAGAAATAGAATCACATACGATTGAATCATTATGTTTTTTATAATTGTTTGTTCTCCAGTTATTTTGAATTAATTTAGAATCATTTAATTCTTTTATTATATACCATTGAATAACAGAAGTCCAGTGCCGTCCAGTTAACGATAAAGAAGAAAGTACTGGTGAATTACAGATTTCAGTTGAATAAACTCCAACGCTTGACATTTTCTGACCAGAAATTGATTCAGGTAATAAGTCGCCATTTTTGCCTTCACAATTCCTTTCTTTTGCTCCAAGGAAAATCTTTGGATTTCTCTTTTCCCTAACAGCTTTAGTTGTGTCAATATAGTATTCAGTAGATATTATATCTAGCCAATTAGCTTTTAATGGAATGGAATCTAACTCAAACCAAAAAAAACTATCATGATCTTTTTTATTTTTCAAATAAGCGCATGTTTGCTGAAAATAATAATTACATGCCATTGGATAACCTAGCATGTTATCATTAATCAAATGAACTTTTGATGTTAGAAATAAATGCTTAACATCATGCTCAAGCTCTTCAATTTCATTTTGATTTTCTTTTGACCCAATAACTAATAGGTCATGGTCAGTTCCAACTGGGAATTTATTTATGATAGATTTAAATCGTCCTATCAGGTGTTTGTCGTGTTTAGATACAGGTATTACTAATAGCATATATTTTTTATATTATTACCACTTCACTTTGTCGGCCCAATGAGCCGCTGACATTTTTCCTTTTGATATATTTTTAGCATGTCTAGCCTTAAATGATTCCCTGCGTTTTCTTTCAGAAGAAGACTCGCCTTCTTTCTTTGGGGAACCAGAAACTCCTTGTTGACCAAATCGAATTGTTTTAACTTTAGATCCCTCTTTAGCTAAAACAACATGGCTTTTAGTAGGATGACTAGGTGTTCGTTTGGGTTTATTTACTCCAGATACACCAAGACGTTTGATAGATGATTTAATAAGCTCACTCATTGTTCATTAATGATTATGGTAATTTGCTGTCTTAACCAATCAGAAAAATTAAGTTTCTTCTTCAAAAGCAATGCTGCCCTAAACTTCATCCATTCAGAAGGCTTTAGTTTCGCTACTACTCTATGTGTTGATTTTTCTTCCACAAAACATATCTTACATAAAGTATATAAGTATGCAATAAAAAAATTGCAGTCACCTAATATATTTGATAATTTATAAAGCATGACATCAGTTCCAATCTACGGACTTCCAATCGAGGGATACATCCACCAGTATGACTTTAACTGGAAAAAAGGCACACATCAAATAGCTATCGAGCTTGCTATGTTTAGAGAAAAGATCACTAAACGAATCCCTGCTGATATTGGTGGAGTTGATACATTCTTTCACTTTAAACGAATAGCTAAGGCATTTTGGCCTGAGAAGGATAATAAAGCACCAGCTAACTTTATATGGCATCCATGGGCAGATAGGATGATTCAAGCGGCATGCAAGCATGACTACATAGCAATAGCAGGGTCAGGTGGATTCGGTAAGTCGGAGGCATTTGCTATATGGGCTATTATTAATTACCTAGCAGATCCAGAGAATACTATTGTTCTAGCTACATCAACAACTATCAAAGCATCTAAACAGCGTATTTGGGGTAAGATTGTAAAGTACTGGACTGTATGCGAGAAGCTAGGGCTTCCAGGTAAACTAATCGACTCATTAAATACAATTAGGTACATAGACAAAAATGGAAAAGCTACTCAAGGCGATCTATCTGGAATCACTCTAATCCCTGGTGAGAAGAAGAAAGAAAAAGATGCTACTGGAAAGATGCAAGGTATCCACCAAAAGAATGTTATCTTTGTAGCTGACGAGTTATCTGAGCTTTCAGAGGCTATTACTGAAGTTGCATTTTATAACTTGAGCAAAGGTTGTGAACGCTTTCAATTTATTGGAATATCCAACCCTGCTTCATACGTTGACGCTTTTGGTAAGTTTGCTAAACCAAAAGAAGGATGGGAAACTATAAACGTAGACGATGATGATTGGGAAACATCCCGTGGAATTTGCTTGCACTTTGATACTCTTAAAAACCCAAACATGATTGCTGGAAAGAAAGTTTATTCATGGATGGATGCTCCTGAAGATTTAGAAAAAGTTCCAGTTGAAGAAAGGAATACTGCTTCATACTGGAGGATGTATCGTGGATTTTGGTGTCCTGCTGGTGTGTCGGATCAAATCTATTCTGAGGTTGAAATACTTAATGCTAAAGCTACAGACAAAGCAATATGGTTAGACAATAATCTGATACGAGTTGCATTCCTAGACCCATCGTTTACTAATGGTGGAGATAGAACTATTCTTTACTTTGGAACTGTTGGGAAATTAGCCGAGCCACATGGATTCAGCGGATTGCAATTTGACGAATACATTCAATTTAGTGAGGATGTTACTGATAAATCAATGACTAGATCTCAACAGGTTGTTAAATGGTTTAGGAACGAATGCATAGTTAGGGGAGTTCAACCTAAGAATGCTGGATATGACAAGTCTGGTGCTGGTGGACCTCTTGGTGACTTTATATCTGTTGCATGGTCTAAAGATGTATTTGGTCTACAATTCGGTGGTAGGGCATCAGAAAAGCCTGTTAGCGCATACGATCCAACTCCAGCACATGATAGATATGTAAACCATGTTTCTGAAATATGGTACTCAGCTAAAGAGTACATGAGGACTGGTCAGATAAAAGGTATCGGTTCAGACCTTATGGTTGAAATGTGCCAACGTAAACTTGATCCTAATGGAGAAAAGAATCTTAACCTTCGCATTAAAGTTTTACCAAAGACAGAAATGAAATCCAGGTTTGGTATGTCCCCCGACATTGCTGACGCAGGAATGGGTCTATTAGCTCTCGCAAGAGAAAGATTGAATCTTGATTCATCTAATGCTACAAAAGCCTTAAATCCAAGTAATCAATCAACAAGTAAATCTTGGAAAACACTATTTGGGAAATTTGATATTTATACAAAACGAAATTCATTTATGTAGATGAATAGAA
>Ga0208975_1000834_pt1 | contig 14007 bp, 12 predicted proteins | sample GreLakmeER78MSRF_FD_187700 | JGI IMG/M metagenome (GOLD analysis project Ga0208975, IMG submission 187700) | Freshwater lentic microbial communities from great Laurentian Lakes, MI, USA - Great Lakes metaG ER78MSRF (SPAdes) | ecosystem: Environmental > Aquatic > Freshwater > Lake | place: Great... | reverse complement strand
AAAAAGATTGATTCTCAAAAAAGCTTTAGTATCAATCAAAGTTGAAAATGAAGTTTTAGATTATAGCTTCGAAGATCTTTCTCATGATTTTTTAGAAAGAGTTTGGATTCAATACAAAGATTGTTTTGGAAATCTAACTGCCACAACATTTAATGCTGAAACAATTATTTCTGCACAATATATAACACAAATATCAGGACCATCTATAATCCAACAATTATATCCTTGTCCTATAGTCACACCAACACCCACAGCTACATCAACCGTTACACCTACGAGAACTCCGACGCAAACACAAACTCCTTCTCAGACAGGAACAATACCTGTTACACCAAGTAATACTGCCAGTTCTACAGCTACACCTACCGTAACTCCAACCAACACACAAACACCAAGTGTAACTGCGACGAACACACCGACTGGTACAGTTGAAGCAACACCTACACAAACACAAACTAACACTCCAAGTGTTACATCTACAAGCACACCTACGGGAACAATTGCATCAACACCTACGATGACCCCAACTCCTTCATCTACACCTTTATGTGATTGTCTATGTTTCACAACAACTTATGAGACAATACCTGAAGCTTTACAAGTTAGATGGAGAGATTGTGAGACAGATACCATAACAACTCAAGATATATCATCATTACTTCAAAGAGATAATGGGGATGGAACATTTACATCATTCCTATGTGTTAAACAAGGTTTAAGCTACGCAACACCTATTTGTGTTCTTGGTGGACTTGAAGTTACTTGTGACCCATTAACTTGGATTGAGAATGGACCTTGTTGTGATAGTATTGATTGTGATATTCCTTGTTTATGTATCAATATAGACACGAACTTATCTTTGGATATCAATATAGACCAAGTTTATGTTAATGGTATACTGGCAACTGTTGTTGGTGGAGTTATGCCGAATGAACCAGGTAATGGAACTAACTTATGTGTTTATATACCTGCAGGAACATACACAGTTCAAATAGATTATTCTTGTAGTATATCAGGACAGAGAATATCCATACTTGATTCTAACAGCTTGAATCAGTGTCAACCAACAAATACTGGTCCAAACACTATGACATTCTTCAACGTGGTTATGAATAACGGACAATGTACAGCGATAACACCAGCTGATGGTTTCTGTGTATAATGTGTACGAATTGAATAAAAAATATATTTAATAATATGACAAAGCAAGAAGCAGAAGAAATACTGAAGGACGAAGACCTTATCGGTGATTTGAGAAGAAAGTTGAACGAAGAATTTATCTCAAGAGAACAATTCCATAAAATAACAAATGTTCTTAAGGTAATGCCTGAGTTTTTAAAAATTGCTAAGAAAAACTATACTGACTAATGGCTACTACGGAATTAAAGGTAAAAATAGACGCGGCGATAAATGCCGAAGGAACCTTAAAAACTCTTCGTGAACTTAAGAAACTACAGAAAGAAACAGTTGCTGGTTCCGATGACTACAAAAAGATTCAAGCAAGGATTAACGACATCGGTGATGCCGCTAAGACAGCAAAAGGACAATCTGAGGATTGGATTGATGCGTTAGCAGGTGCTGGTGGTCCTATTGGCTCATTAGGTAGGGGTTTAGATACCATTACTTCCTCAACTAACAAATTTGGATTAGCCCTAAAGGCAACAGGTATTGGATTGATTGTTGCTTTGGTTGCACAACTTGTCGCAGCGTTCACAGAGAACGAAAAGGCGATGAAGAAGTTGGAACCAATTATGATTGCATTTGAGCAAATCTTAGGTGGTATATTTGCAGCCTTAGAACCTGTATTAGACGCATTCGTTGAACTTGCAATGCAAGCCATTCCTTATCTTACCAAAGGTATAGGAATACTATATTCAACACTATATGGTCTCTTCACGATGATTAAAGACGTGGGGGTTGGAGCTGGAAAACTTCTTGTTGGTATATTCACATTAGATACTGATATGATTAGTGAAGGTATGGACCAAATAACTGGTTCAATATCTAATGGTGTAGATGAAGGTATGAAGGCCTATGAAAGATTTGAGGCTGGTACAAAAGAAACTACAAAAACACAGAAGAAGAATTTACAAGAAGCTGCTGATGCACATGCGAAGTATCTTGCCGAAACAAAGGCAATGTACGAACAACAGGAGAAGTTAAGACAAGCTGACCTTGATAAGGCTAAGGCTATTGCGATGTCTCAAGCTAAGACAGAAGAAGAAAGATTAGCAATTGAGAAAAAGTTTGCAGAGGATTCATACAACTCAAAGAAAAAATTATTAGAACAAACACAAGCTTTATACCCTAAAGCTTCAAAGGATTATAAGGACTATACATCTCAGTTAATTTCTCTTGAGGGTGAATACATCAATAAGAAAACAGAGTTCAAAAATAAGGAGAAAGAACTTGCAGAAAAGGCGTTCCAAGATGAGGTTAAGGCTCAACAAAACGCTAGCAAACAAAAAGTAGATGCATTACAAAATGAGTATAACCTCGCAAGACAACTTGAAGGTGAGAATGCTGCGAAGACAAGGGAAATACAAGATAAGATATTCCAAGAACAACAAGCTGCATTAGAAGCTGAGAAAAAACTATACGCATCCAAAAAAGAATTAAGTAAGGAAGACAAAGCCAGAATTGCTGAAATAGAACAATCCGAGAAAAACCTTACAACTACAATACAAATTGAGAATGATAAGAGGGCTGACTCTGATAGGGATACCGCATCCAAAAGATTAGAACAAGCAAAATCTGCTGCAGACGCTGAGTTCAAAAGACAAATGGATTATTATGCACTTGACTTTGAAGCTCAACAAAAACTTATTGATGACAAGATTGCTAAAGATGCTGAATATTATGCGGCTCAAGAAGCCCTGTTTGTTGGTAATGAAGAAAAACTTGCTGAGTTAAGAGCCAAGAAACTTGAGTCAGATGCTGCTAACGTTGATGCTGAGGCAGCATTAGACCAAAGAAGGGTTGCATCAAAAATGCAGGCCTTAGACGCAGTTATTGCTATTGCAGGGGCTGAGTCAAATGTTGGTAGGGCTGCCTTAATCGCAAAACAAATATTATTAGCGAAAGAACTTGTAATGGAAGCCAAGAAGACCATTACGTTCTCAACCTTGAAGGCTAGTGAGGCGACAGTTGCAACAGCAACAGGTGCCGCTAAGACAGCCGCAGTTGGTTTCCCACAGAACATTCCTTTATTGATTGCATATGCAGCACAAGCCGCAGGTATTATCGCAGCAATCGTATCAGCAGTTAAGGGTGCAAAATCAGCAGCTTCATCAATAGGAGCAGGAGATATGGGTGGAGGGACACCAGCACCTGATGGAGGGGCTAATGTACCTAAACCAAGAGGATTGGCAGGTGGTGGTATTGTTTCAGGACCAGGTGGTGGTAAGTCAGACCTTATACCAGCTATGTTGTCAAATGGTGAGTCAGTTATCAACGCAAACTCAACATCTATGTTTAGACCATTATTGTCATCAATAAATGCAATAGGTGGTGGTAAGAGATTTGCTGAAGGTGGAATGGCTTTATCTAACTTCACACAAGCCCAATCTATGGGACAACTTGGAGACATTATGACGATGAACTCACAACCAATCAAAACATATGTTGTAGCTCAAGATATGACAAACCAACAAATGATGGATAGGGAAATAAAAACCCGTTCCACCATATAATAATTTCACTTTTTAGTTATTTTGATATTTAATAGTAGTATGGTCCCAAAAATTATAGAACTTATCATTCAAGACGGAGACGAGGATGCAGGTCTTGATGGTATTGCATTAGTTGAATTACCCGCACACGAAGCCAGTTTTGAATATTTTTCACAAGAAAAAGAATGTGATGGGGGCAACTGTTCTCATTATGTTCTATCTGACGAACAAATACCACAAATTATTCAGATGTTTCATGCATTTGGTGAACCCCAAGGTTTATTAGAATCTGAAGGTTGGTTTATTGACTCTGTTAGACAAGTTGGAAAACAAGAGTTTCAAATCTTATCAGACCCAAATGCTCCATCAGCTCAAGATACCCCTGACGTTAGATTTAGATACAAGTATGTAGGTCCAAAAGATGAGAAGAATAGAACTTTCTGTGCTGAAATGATGGCTGCTAACAGAGTATTCAGAATAGAAGATATCAACGAAATGTCTTTACGTTCTGTTAATTCAGTTGGACCAGATGGTTATGATATCTTTACTTGGAGAGGTTCTTATAACTGTAGACACAAATGGTTACAGTTAATCTATAGAAACGAGGGTAGAATCATCAATAAAGGTTCTGTTACAAGAGGTGTTATTGACGAGGATGGAATGCCTGGTCCTGATACACTTAACACAGCTACCAAAGATGCTGGTTATGCACCAAGAACAGGATTTGCGGCAGAGGGAAACCCTGATGTATCAGCATTATCTCCATATGTAGACCAAGTAACAAAGAAGGTTATTAAGAAACCTGTATTAGCATCTTTACCGATGTTTGAGAACAGAGAAGATGCTGAGGCTATGGCTGAAGCAATTGGTTGTAAAGGTTCTCATTCTATGAACTATGGTGATAAGGTATTATGGATGCCTTGTGAAACACACGAACCTCAAGGAGATGAAGGACATCCTGATATGTATGCAGGTCTTGAAGACGCTTGTTGGGAAGGTTATGAACCAATAGGAACAAAAATATTAGATGGAAGAGAGGTGCCTAATTGTGTACCAGTAAACGAAGAAATGTCAGCCGATGGGAATTATATTGTTGATGAGTTATTTAGTTATGATGATTACCCTTCACTTATCCGTGAGAATGCGAAAGCAGCCTTAGCATGGATTGAGAAAACAGGTAATCCTAAGGGTTGTATGACTCAAGTTGGAAAAGTAAGAGCACAACAGTTAGCTCAAGGAAAACCTATCTCAATAGAGACGGTGAAAAGAATGAAAGCCTATATCACAAGACATAAGGTTGACTTAGAATCAAGTAAGTCCTACGATGATGGTTGTGGTAAATTAGCAATGGATGCTTGGGGCGGAGTTGAAGCTTTACCTTGGGTTGAAAGAACTATAGAACAATACGAACAAATGAGTTCAACAGATACAACTTTTTCTGTGTTTAGTGCAGAACAAAGATTGGTTGTTGGACCAGCTATGATACCTGATAAGATGATTATCAGAAGAAACGAAATAACAGGAGAGATATACTATGTGTATTTCACAGCCGAAACAATTAAGAAACTTCAACAAAAGTTCATGCAAGAGAAGTTATTGGATAAAACCAATATTGAGCATGGACGTAAATTTTTAAACAACGTAGATGTTGTTGAATCTTGGATTGTTGAAGACCAACAAAAAGATAAACAACAAGTATTCGGAATGGATTATCCAAAAGGAACTTGGATGATAACTATTAAGGTAACAGACGATGCTACTTGGGAAAAGGTCAAAGATGGTAAATTAAAGGGGTTTTCAGTTCAAGGATATTTCTTAGAAAAGGCTAAGTTCTCATCTGTTAGTCAGGAAGTCCTTGACGAAATAAAAAACATTCTAAAACAAATTAAGTAATGAACTACCAAGACGCTATACGTAGAATAAATAAACTTCTCGGGTTGGAGAAGTTCAACTCATATAAAGTTGCAGAAAAAGATAATGAATTGATTATTGACGGGGAATTAGCCGTTGGTGAACCTATTTATATCATATCTGATAATGGACAATTGCCAGCACAAGATGGTGAATACGAGTTGGAGGATACAACCAAAATAAAAGTAAAGGACGGAAAGGTCCACGAAATCAAATACGATATGGAAAAGAAAACAGAAAACTTCGTTGACGCAACACTTGCTGACGGAACAGTTGTTAGGTCCAAAACTTTTGACGTAGGTGAAGACGTTTCAGTAGTAGCTCCTGATGGAAAAGAGAGTCCAGCACCAGATGGTGAGCATGAATTAATGCTTAAAGACACCGAAGGTAATGAAGTTCGCATCAAGATTATTACTAAAGACGGCAAAATCGTTGAAAGAGAAAATGTTGAATTAGCTTCAAAAGAAGTTAAGGAAGATATGGAAATGACCCCTGATTTGTCAGAAGTTGAAGGCGACATTGACGAGTTAGAATTCAAAAAAACCGTAATGGGTATGCTTGGTGATATTAAGGACGCTATTAAAGGTGTTGTTAAAGAACAAGAAGAGATGAAGGCTAAGGTTGCCAAATTCTCAAAAGAACCTGCGGGACAACCTATTAAACAACCAAACAATCTTGCAAGTGAGTTCAACGCGGCAAAAGAAGACGCAATCACTGCATTGATGAGAACAAGACAAAATATGTTCTCAAAAACTAAATAAACTAAAAAATAAAAAACGAAAGAAATGAATAAGAAATATGATTTCGGTTTTAATCTATCTTCTTTATCAACTTACACAGACGAAGTTGGTGGAGAATTGATTAGACGTGCAATTCTTGAAGGTGAAACTGCAAAGATTATCACAGTTCAACCTGGTATCAAAGGAAGTCAAGCAATCAACTTGCTTAACTCAAACCTTGTAGTACAAGAAGGTACTTGTGGATGGAACTCAAGTGGTTCAACTATCTACACACAAAGAGACATCGCTGTATGTCAATATAAAGTCAACGAATCTTTATGTCCTGCTGACTTGAATAACTACTGGTTAGGTCAATTATTGACTCCAGGTTCTACTCCTGAAACGGTTCCATTTGAACAACAAATCTCTGAATTGAAAGTGGCTCAAATTTCTCAATATGTTGAGAACTTAATGTGGGGTGCTTCTTCAGCTACAACTTGTTTCTCAGGTTTCAAAGAATTATTCGCACAACAAGGTTCAGGAACAACTACTGTAACAGGTGGTATCGTTGTAACAGGTCAAACAGCAATCTCTTCTGTATCTGCATTAACTCAAGTTGATGCTTTAGTTGAGCAAATCCCTGATGACATCGTAGACAGAACTGACTTAGTTATCTTTATGTCTCACGCTAACTATAGAAAATACTTAATTAACTATAGAACAGCTAACTACTACCACTATAACCCTGAGAACTCTTACGAGGACTTCAAAACATTCCACCCTGCTACTAACATCTTAGTACACCCTGTAGGTGGATTGAACGGTTCTAACTTAGTTGTATTAGTTCCTGCTGGTTATATGTTTATGGGAGTTGACTTATTAAGTGACCAAGAGTCATTAAAAATGTTCTACTCAGTAGATTTTGACGAAGTAAGATTAAGAAGTAACTTCAAAATAGGTGTGCAAAACGCATGGCCTAACTTCGTTATCACTAACGGATTAACCTAATAAACCGACTTGAAAAGTCAAAAATTAAAAAACAAAAATTATGAGTTTTTCATCTTGTTATGTAACATCTAACGTTTGTAAAGGTTGTCGTGATGCCGTTGGTGGTATCAAAGCAGTATATGTTGTCGCTGGTTGTGTAACTGGTACTACAGAGAATGCTAACCAAGAAATCCTTACAGTTGGAGCAACTGGTGGAACGGTATATTCGTTCCAAGTTGAGAAGAATACTTCAAATTTTGTTGAGACAATACAAGCGAGTTTAGAAAATGGTACCGTAGTTTATCAACAAGTGGTAAACTTAGTATTCTTGAAGCTTCAACAATCTACAAGAAACCAAATTAAACTTCTTGCTCAAAATACCAATATGAAGGTATTTGTTGAGACAAATGAAGGAAGTATATTCTACTTAGGTGAAGATTTCGGTATGGCATTATCAGCTGGAACTGCAGAGTCAGGTACAGCATTTGCTGACAGAAATGGATACACCGTAGCATTAGAGGCGTTTGAAAAAGAACCTGCTAAGAAATTAGCTGGCTCATTATCAAGCACATTAGTTGGATTATCACTATCTAGCTGTCCTTGCTAAAAAATATAATAAAGGGGGGTTAATACCCCCTTTATTTAAGCCAAAATTATTTAATGAAGAACTTTAAGAATAACAATATTGGAAAGAAAACTTGGGGTGTTTTAGGTAAACAACAGACCTATTATTACCAACCAGGTTTGGCACAACGAGGAGAAAAAACTCCTTTGAATGCTGATGCGTTTGTTGCATGGGACTATAAAAAATCAAAGTATAAGAGAATTGATTTGATGCCAAGACAAATGGAGAATGACGGACAACAAGCAGGTGTAGTTCCACAAGTAACTTCAACACCTGTTCCTGATGTATCGCCAACCCCTACTCCAAGTTTCACACCTACAGCGACCGTTACACCTACGATGACCGTAACACCAACTATTACTCCGAGTTCTACACCATATCCATTACCTGAAACACCAGCATTATGGTATGATTCAACAAACTTAGGTTCTATTGATTATATCTCTTCAGGAGGAACAGATTATGTCGCTGCTTGGAGAAGTATTGGAGAGTATCAAAAGGTTCTTACAGGTACAACAACAGACACGATGCCAGTATGGTCTGGTTCAAGTTTATTTCCAAATTCACCACTTGTTGTAAGATTTAATAAGAATGCAACTGCTGGTTTAAGAGATTTTTTAACTCAAAGGTTTGATAATACCGTAGTTCCTGTTTCAGGGTCAACTACTTTTATGGTTATTAGTAATCCAGGTTATAACTATAGTGCATCATCACTAAATGCTAATGGTTTTGGAATGACTATGGTTTTATATTCAGGTAATACTGCAAATGGAGGATTTATACCAACTCCAACTTCAGCACCTGTAAATTATACTTTAGCGTTTAATTCTGGTTCTAATAATACAATACAAACTAACTTTATTAGTTCTGGATATAGTGTGCTTGCAGCTACAGGTATTGCAGGTTTTTCAGGTAATAACTTGAATAATAAGTTTTTATATACTCAAGTACTCCCTTATCCATCAGGTCTTGGAAATGTTGCATTAAATAATTCAACAACGGGAACGTCAACTAATATTACAGGAACAACTTTATCCAATATAAACGCTATTACTCTTGGAACAACAGTGACAACTTCAGGTGGAACTCTTAATACAAATACTAATGCAGGAGCTGAGATTGGTGAGATTATGATATTTGGTAGACCATTAACGGCAGGAGAACAAACACAGGTTCAAAACTATCTTAAGGATAAGTGGAACTATACCTCGTGGTAAAATTAGAATATATAATATGGAAATACTATTCATACTAATAGACGATAAACTTGACGCACATTATATAATCAGCGAGAATGTTAATAATAAGGAAGAACGAGGTAAATAATTTGATTGTTACAGTGTCTATGAATAAGACACTATCTAACCCTTATTATCTATTCTCATTCCAACACATAGCCAGTAAGGAAAGGGTATCATTTCTACCTGAAGTTATAACAACAAATTGTCGTTATGACAAGTTCAGGTTTCGTGAAGGTGGTAATAACAACTTTGCGGTAATTCCTCCTGAGGTTTATTTCCCATACCAAGGACAATACTACTATTCTGTATACGAACAACTTAGTCCGACAAATACTAATATAGCCTTAACTTATAATAAGTTAGAATCAGGACGTGCTGTTGTTATCGTTGGTAATGACGAACAAACTTGTTTCTTTGAACCTTATATATCTAATGATGAGGACTTCGCACAAGTTATCTATGTATCAGAAGAAGAGAAGTTATGTATCTCAGGTGATACAACTCCTGAGTGTATATTATCTATGACTGGTGATTGTCCTACATTCGTTTCAAGATATTATCCTGCAAACAGTTTGTATTATAAGAACACAGGAGATACCGCAAACTTCATATCATCTTTTGATACTTGTGCAATAACACAGATTGCGATGGATGATTCAAGAATGTTCTTGAGTGATGGTTGTTCCAATTATTATCAGTTTGATTATACAATCAGTTCTGGTGGTTGTTTCTCTCAAACCTTGGTAAACACTTGGGATGTATGGGATTCGTCAGGAGCAACTCCAAATGCGTCTTATACGATGGGTATTTATGACGCTAACAATCTTATCATCGGTGAGAGTGCACAATATATCTTACAAACAGGTTCAACATTATACCTATATAACTTAACAACATCAGGTCTAACTAAATGGTTGGAAATAGGTGGAGGAGCTCAAGTATCCAACGTTTATTACAATACAGGTAATACACAGATGATAACAAGTTATAATATCGCTTCAGGTAATACTGGTTTCTACGCATTATATTCAGGAGCTGTTAATCCACAACTTGTGGCAACAATACCTGTTATCTATGGTAATGGTGGTTCAACGATGTACTTTAGTGGTAATACACCTGTAGCTGTCAACTCTGCGGGTCTACAATACACTTTGGACTTTACAGCGGGAACTATGAATATCGTTGAGAACTCAAGTGGTATACCAATCTTTTGGGTAAACTTTGATGATGGATTCCCTTATATGGGAACTATCGTACAACCAGCTTCTTGTTATACTTTTGATATAGAACCATTCCCTGTAACGCCAACCCCCACACCCACGAATACAACCACGCCTACGATGACTCCTACCAATACGGTGACTCCTACGATGACACAAACAAACACACCTACCCCAAGTATTACTCCGAGTTCTACACCTCCTCCAAGTGATGCAGATGCAAATCTATATCTATCTGCAGTGGTTGATGCGGGTGGTACTGGAATAACATCTACTGTATCTGCAGCAACAACTACTATGTTTATTAGTTTGAAGAATACAGGACTTTACACTAAATTAGATGCACTATACCCATTCCTTGGTGGGGTGGCAGCTTCTGCTAAATTTAACGCTAAAAATCCTATTGATACCAATAATGCATTCAGATTATCATTTGGTGGAGGGGTAACATTCTCACAAGCAAGAGGTTTCATTGGTAATGGTATTAACACTTATGGTGATACTCATTGGAGACAAAATACAGAAACAACAACAGGAAATACAAGTATAGGTTTCTTCATATCACAAACAGGTTCTACAGGGTTTGATATTGGTGTGAATAGTGCTGGACAATGGTTAGCCTTGGATGGTTCAAGAAGTTCTTTCTTAAGAGGAGCTATTGAAACAGGGCTTGTTAGTTTTACAGGACAAACAACAACAGAAGCCATTAACTTTAATGCAATATCAAGAGCAGATAATTCAACAGTATTGTTTGTGGCTAGAGGTAGTGGTGTACAGTCAGTCTCATCAACAGGAAGTGGAACATTACAAAATCAATCAGTTTATGTTGGTGGTGCTAATGTATTTGGTGCTTATACAAATAGAGGAATAGGTACAGCATTCATCGGTGATGGTCTAACATCAGGTGAGTTTGGAAATTTAAGAGACATAATAACAACATTTAACACTACATTAGGTAGAAATATATAATATGTTAGTAGGATTATTAACCATAGAACAAAGAAACGAAATAGAAGGTCAATACTATGCTGAAGATGTAATGTTTAATCCAGTACAAGATGCAGATGAAGATTGGATTATAACAACAACAGAAATGTATGGTTGTATTAACCCTGACTTTATGTGGGTTAAGGAATTACCACTTATTGAGTGGAACCCAATAGAGATATAAACTTTTTTGAGAATAAAGATATTTATAATAGATGGAAGAGAATAAGAAAAATAATTTTGGGTTTATGACGCATGAGTTTAATGCGGCATTTGTACCCCAATACCAAGAAGTAATTAAGAACAAACCGTACGTGTTTTTTGGAGAAGATAATCTCTTTCCAAACCATCTATTAGCATTATATCAATATTCTGCAATCAATAGAGCCTGTGCAAATGCCGTTATTTATGGTGTTAAGGGTAAAGACCTTGTTGTAAAGAACGGTGACCCTAATAGAATTGCAATGGCAAACAGAAGTGAAAGTGTTTATGAAGTATTTGAAAAGTGTGTTATTGATAGAATTTTATTCGGTGGATTTGCTTTGAATATCGTTAAGTCAAATGACGGAGGTATTGCAGAGTTCTATCATACTGACTTCTCAAGATTAAGAGCAGGAAAACAAGACGTATTTGGAAATACTGGCACTTATTACTATTCTGTAGATTGGAAGGGTACACAAATTAACCCTCAAAAGTGGAAGCCTATTGAAATACCAGCATTTGATATGACAAGTGATGGTGAACCAAGCCAAATCTTATATACCAAGAGATACATTCCTGGTATGGATTATTATCCCGCACCTGATTGGGTTGCAGGTATTACAACAGTTCAGTTGGATATTGAGATTAAGAACTTCCACTTGAATAACACACAGAACTCCTTGATGCCATCATTAGCAGTAAGTTTCTCTAATGGGGTCCCTTCAGAGGAAGAACGAGATATGTTGTATCGTCAATTGGAGGCCAAGTATTCATCTACAAACAACGCAGGTAAATTCTTCCTTTTCTTTAGTGAAAATCCTGAGACAGCACCTGTTATCACAGCTATTCCAAACAACGCATCTGATGCTTGGTATGGTAATATGGCACCACAAATAGAACAATCAATCCTAACTGCATGGAGAATTACCTCACCAATGATTCTTGGAATTAAAACTAGTGGACAACTTGGGGGAAGAGCTGAAATGTTAGATGCATATGAGTTGTTCTTACAAACCGTTATTATACCTATTCAAGAAGAAATGATGAAGGTATTTGAGAAAGTATTATTCATCAAAGATAGAGAATCTATTAACTTAGGTGTGGTACAAAATCAACTATTACCAACAGACGTACAATCTGAGGTAGACAAAACAGAAGGAATATAATATGAGCAAACAAGTTTTATTGATATCTGAGACAAAGCTCAAAGCGTTTACATCTTTGCATCAGAACACGGACCAAGGTATATTAACTTATTCAGTATTTATGGCTCAAGAATTGGGTCTGCAAACTTTAATTGGAACTCGCGGGTATGACTATTATCAAAATTTGGTAAGGTCAGTTCAATTATCAGGTGGAACTATGTCTCAAGCTGACCAAATAATGTTGAATGATTATATCGCCCCTTATCTTTGTCATAGAGGATACTATGAAGTAATCCCTGAGCTTTTCGCTCATAAGATGAATAAAGCCATCGTGGTGGGTAATACAGAACAAGGAACTTCTGTTGACATTAAGGGAATGTCTTATCTTAGAACAATTGAAGAGGGCCGTTACCAGTTTTATGCACAACGCCTTATGGATAGAATTATGGCATTTCCAAATGACTACCCTTGGTATTTCAGTTATACTTCACAAGATGGTATGCCAAACTCAAAACAAAATTACTTCTCTGGTATTCATATCGCTCCTGGTATTAGAAGACCACTAAACAAAGATACCTATGGTGCAGGTTTACCTAAGTACTGGGGTATGGAATATGAATGTTGTGGAGACTGGTAATATGAACGAAACTATACTACTTTTAATATCAAATACTTTGACCGCAATTGCTGGTTGGTTCGTTGGTCGTAAAAGACAACAGGCGGATACTGACAACGCAATCCTTCGTAATATGGAACTTGTTATTTCAAGTTATAAAGTATTGATTGATGACCTTAAAACAGAAATACAGAATCTGAATATTAAAGTACAGGAATTAGAGAAGAAAATAGACGAATTACACGCTGAAAACAAATTATTAAAACAAAAAATTAAATAAGATGCCAATCAAACCAGAATCAAACGAGACAGAACAAGATTTCATATCAAGATGCATGAGTGACGAAAAAGATGCGTTTCCAGAACAAGACCAAAGATTAGCCGTTTGTTATTCGTATTGGGACAAAGAAGGTATGTCTTCTGAAATGGAAAAGTTTAAAGACCTACCAACAACAGATTGTATTGAACAAGCCAAGTCCGCAGGTTATACGGAAGATTATGCAAAACTTGCATGTTCCAAACCAAAGAAGAATGACGGACAACAAGGTGGAGTTGTTGCACAAGCAATGGCAAGAACCAAGTTTGAATATCCCCCAAAATCAAAGGAATCTATGAATGACTTTATCGGTCGTTGCATGTCTGACTCAGTGGTTAGAGAAAAGAAGAAAGATAGAATAGGTAGAG
>Ga0208975_1000833_pt1 | contig 14061 bp, 7 predicted proteins | sample GreLakmeER78MSRF_FD_187700 | JGI IMG/M metagenome (GOLD analysis project Ga0208975, IMG submission 187700) | Freshwater lentic microbial communities from great Laurentian Lakes, MI, USA - Great Lakes metaG ER78MSRF (SPAdes) | ecosystem: Environmental > Aquatic > Freshwater > Lake | place: Great... | reverse complement strand
CAGTTGATGAAGTAAATGTAGGTGTCCAAGTCCCTTCCTCATAATCATCCAATGTGTTTGCGTCAGATGATGCTGATTGGGTTGCGGGGAAAGATATACCAGAACCACTAGTAGAAGTAGTAGCACCACCGACACCAATAACACCAGTAACGGAAACATTACCATATAGTGTAGGATTGGATGTAATCTGCGAACTTGCTATATTACCTGTAATCTGAGTGTTAGCCACCGATGTGATTTGTGAACTAATAATGTTACCAGTTATCTGAGTGTTAGCCACCGATGTAATCTGTGAGCTAACAATATTACCACTAATTTTTGTGTTCGCAACTGAAACAATTTTTACATTAGTAATAGAACCATCTGCAATTTCTGTTGCGGTAACTGAACTTGCCTGTAATGCAGTAACAGTTGAAGTTGTTCTAAATCCGATATGTCTTACTACAACATTCGCACCATTATCTGGTACGCCAGTGAAAGTAATTGTGCTACCAGACAAAGTATAGTTTGTTGGTGCAGTTTGAATAACACCATCAACTGAAACTATAATAGAGTTTGCAGATGCAGGTGCTTCGGTAAGTTCTACTGTTGTTCCTGTACCATTTGCAGTAACGGCATCAACAGTAAATTGTCTGATATTGTTTGCGAGTTTTGCAAATGTGATTGAACCATCTGGAACAAATGCATAGTTTGATATGCCAGAAGCACGGTAAATAACATAGATGTTATTAGTACCTACTCCTGGTGCTCCTGTAAAAGTTAATGTATAACCATTGACTGAATATGCAACGGTTGGTTCTTGTGTAACATTCTCAACAATAACATCAATATCTGTTGGGCTTACAACCTGTCGTGTAAGAGTAAAAGCCGTGGTTGTAGCATCACCACTAAATCGCTCAGCATCTAACTGAGGGACACTAGCTCTTGTTGGGTCGTAACCAGGTGCGACTGCGCCAATGTATGCCATTTATGTACCTTATGCTATTTCTAGTAATGATGCAATTACATCCAAAGAACCGTTGGCGCTTGTTGTTACTTTTAAAACATCTGCAGCCTGTAAAACAACTTTTTGGTCTCCGCCGATTGGGACAAGAGTAGACCCTGTTAATATTGGTGCGTTGGAAATAATAGAAAAATCTACCGCAGAACGAGTTAAAAATACGTTTGCAGTAACAGTACCGGCCGACTTATTGGATATAGTCATACCGATTAATGTGGTTTGTGTAGCAGAAGGGCAAGTGTAAATTGTGTTTCCACTAGTTACAATATTTGCTGCTACGTTGCTCTTAAATGTATTGGCCATCTTTTAATTTTCCTTAATATTCTATTTATATCATCCAAGTGCGATAGCGAGTGCTACCGCAGCAGCTTCTACAACTGAAATTGCAGCATATATCGCAGTATTTGATGTTCCAATCAACGAAACAATGTTTGCAGTTGTAATTTGTGCAATATTAGCAGTTAAAGTGTTTGTTACATTTGCATTACTGAAGGTTGAATTTCCAGTAACAGTTAATGTTCCAGAGATATTACCAGTTGTAATATTACCCGTTGTAGCAGATAAAGATGTAATATTACCTGTTGTGATATTACCAGTAGTTACTGCTAGTGTAATGATATTACCAGTAGTGATATTACCAGTAGTAATTGTTGCGGTTGTGATTGTTGCAGTTGTAATCTGTGCAACATTCGCAGTAAGTGTATTTGTTACATTAGCATTACTGAAAGTTGAATTACCAGTAACAAATAAAGTATTGCCGACATTGATAGAACCATTTGCATTGATATCATCGAAGCCGATTGTGTCAAGTACAATGTTACCTGATACAGTAAGATTGCCAGAGATTGTGGTATCACCAACGACATTAAGTGTATTACCAACAACAAGATTAGTATTGGCATAGAAAGTTCCGCTAATATTATCAGTAAGATTATTAGCGACTGTAATTAAGTCTTGTGTTCCAATCAGCCATTGTTGGAAAGTATTGGCTGTTGTTAAATAATTAATTGCCATTTAACTTTCCTGTATTGACTAATTGAACTAACAAATTTTTGATATCTGACATGTCATTTTCTATTTTATCTAAGCGGTCTTTAGTTTGCACTTGTTCAGCCTGTTGTTTCTTTGCAATTTCTCTTTTCATTAGATAATCATTTAATCCTGATTTATCTGTATTTAGAATCGCTTTGGAATGAATATCTCTAATAAGAGCAGTATCACCTATTCGTACATGTTGACCCATATTATGTTCCAGAAGGCAAAGCAATTGCTCGCAAATCTCTTACCTTTGGAACATCAGTTGTATCTGTACCAGACATAACAACCTTAATGGCAAAAGTTTTGAATGTGTTAAATGCAGTTGAACCAGATGTATATAAAATTGAATTGTTAGCCGCAGAAGAAATTCCTGGTGCAAAACTCAACTCTCTATAGTCTCTTCTATTAGTAGAAATAAAATTAGGATTGCCTAATTGTGTCATCAATTGATAGGACTTATTATCAAATACATCGGCATCTGAATCAGATAACAATTTGTAATAAACATTAATTGAAGAACCAGATGGTTTGTATGCAGTTAGATAAACTCTTAAATCACCAGAGTCAAATCCATCAGCAAGTGTAACTCGCCTTGTTATATATCTAGTTGCAGAATTACCACCAGTCTTATTATCTTCACCATTGTAACTAGAAACAGATGTTGTATTACCACCTGGAACAGGAGGCGCACCAATTGTGATAGTTGGAGATGTGGTATATCCTGAACCAGAAACATCTACAATTATACTTGTAATATTGCCTGTAGTTACATTAGCAACTGCAAATGCATTTGCACCAGATCCACCACCACCAGATATAGTCACATTAGCATTAGCTGTATATCCTGATCCAGAAGTAGTGATAACAAATCCAGAATTCAATAAAGGCAAATTATTAATATTGTTGTCAACGAAAATTGTACCAAATCTTGTTACATCTAACACAGGAGAAATATCTGGATTTAATGTTGACATTGTTGCCTTCAATATGAAGGTCGTATTGCCTGTTGTTGGATTTAATACTCTTCTTCCGTTTCCATCATACATTGCATAATCTTCTTTTGGATTAAAAGTTATAAAACTTGTTAGTCCACCAGTTGATTTTTCAGATAAGAAAGAATAATCTATTGATGTGTTTGCTACTGATATTTCAGAAGTAATAGTATTAATTAAATCATAGACAAGATTTGAAGTTGGTTTATCAATTAAAAATTGAGCAGTTGCAGCAGTTGTATTAAATACTTTTCTGTTAATTCTAAACAACATATCTACATTTTCATCAGGTGTCCAAGTAGAACCATTCTGTGACCTAAACAATGAACCACCATAAGGTTGTTCAGATATTTGTAATCCAGTAACCAAATCTAGTTTGCCAACTTCACCAACATAGGCTTCATACCCAAGAGAGTTGGATAAAAGAACAAATGAATGTTCTCCAGGCAATATATAAATTGGCGTATCAAACACAAACTCAGTATATTTTGTTGCATCATCTAAATCTGGTGAAGCTGTAGTTTTAACTCTATCTGGTGTGAGTGTTACAGAACCATAAGGATAAACAATTGTTGAAGATGGATATCCATTTACAGTTGGTCTTAATTGTAGTGTAACAGGAGAAGTATCATGTTTAGTTTTAAAACAAACTCTGATTGAATCCACATAAATGCCTTGAGGATATTGAGCAGGTGCAATTAAGAAAGTTTGTGCAAGAGGATCCCACCAACCAGCAACAGGAACATCATTTACACTTATTGTATTAGTAACTCTAGAATCATTAACCGAAGTTCTTTGAATTACTGGTTGAACAGTAGAGACAATAGTATTTTCTTTTGTTTGTAATAAACCTTGTGCAAAGAATGTTGCATCACCGTTTGTTGATGATGAAGGAATATCACCTGTTGAAGTATCAATTAATCTAAAAGATTTTTCACCAGTTCTAAATGTAGAAGCCGGAATATTAAAAATACCAGCAACATCGCCCGAGCGAGTTGTTGTAAGTCTACCAATTGAGTATATAGAATTTGTGTCTGGAGTTGTAGTCCAGGCAGAAGAAATTGTTGCAGTTCTTGTTGCTGCAACATATGAACTAATTGTTCTTTGTTGACCCGCACCAGTTCCAGATACAATAGAAATCGTATTACTATTGGCAGTATTAGCGTAATATCCTTCGTTGTTTGCACCACTTGCATCTAAAGCTAATGTAATTGTTGTCGATGTTAGAGCATTGGCTTTGCCAGAAAAGTGTTCATAACCAGCAATACGAACAGTTGTTCCAGAAACATTACCAATAACATTTGCATTTGCAAGATTTAAATTACTTGTTGGAACAAGATTAGCTATGAATATAGAATTGTTTGAAGTCTTCACAACCACAGCGGTTGCATTATTTGAAGAAGTATTATTATTAAATATTCTTATTGTTTCTGTATTTGCAGTCTTTGTGCTATAACCTAAATTATTAGAAGCAAAAATAACTCTATTTGCTCGAGCAACATATTGTTCAACTGAAGTATTGTCAAAGAATGGATATAAAATTACATCAGGTTTAAAATCTGTTGCAGTAAATAGAACAGTCTTAGTTCTCATGTAAGGAATAACAGACACATCAACAATGCGGTCACCAATTGATTGTGTGATAGTTTGTGGAACAGCTTTTGATAAAACACCAGAACGAGTTTGACCAGATGTAGTAGTAGTAGTTGTTCTTTCAAAATTACCTGTTGTACTATTAACTATTCTTCCATCACCAATACGTTCTGTGGATTGTGTTGTTCCTGTCCATTGAGTTTGCCAATTACTCCATTCATATTCAAATCCTGCAGTGCTTAAACCTTTCATCACCAAATCCCAAGCATCTTTATCTCCGCCAATATTAACTAAAACATCTGCCTTTTTGGTTGTATCAATCCAAACGTCGGAAGAAGGATTCAATGTAATTTTACCAAGATAGTTAATTACATTAAATGGATTAATATTCAATGTTTTTGATGCAAGTGGTTGATTTACAAATGTTGTGTTATTAGCTGCAACAGTAACAAATGGTCCTGTTTGTAAATAACCTGATGAATTTGCAGAATCAAATGTCAACATTCTAGATGAAATATTGAATGACGGGCGAAGTTCTTGATTAATTGGATCAATAGATGCGGCATATTCAATAGAAGTAACATCGGCAACAGAATGGCCTTTGAAAGCATCAACAATAATACCATTTTTAAATCTTGGTAAATTTGTACTATCAAGAATAGTTAAATCTTGTTTATTTACAGCATCTTGTTCAAGTAAAGATAATGTGGTGTAATATTCTAAGTTTTCTATTCTCTTTTCAATCGTACCAATATCACGCATTGTATATCTACGATTATTAATATAACGAACTGATATATCATCTGTAACATCAACATAAGCGGGCTCAGTTAAAATATAAAGATTCATTGTGTCATCTTTATTTTTTGGCTGAACAGGTGTTAATGATGGTGTTCCCTGAATAACATCAAATGTTCTATTTTTATTCAGAACGACAGTATCAATTCTAGGTAAATAATAAGAATAATCAAGAACAATATTAGAACCATATTCTGGTATTTTTGGACCAGTAGTGGAAGGATCAACATCAAATGTTGTTGTTACTGTTGTTGAATCAAGTGCATTGGTAGCATTTTTTCTAACTGGTCTAAAATCTAAACTGTCTCTTAATTCAAATTCATTGCCAGTGGTTGGAGAACTAAAAATTGGTATAGTTCCATATGTTGGATATGAATCAACAGAAAATAATCCAGCACCAGAAGAAGAATAACGATTATATCTTACGACTAAAGGACCAATAGGCGCAGAAAATCCTGATTTTAATATAATTGATGAATGGTCATAGAAAGAATTCTTTTGACCATTATCCAATGTATACCTTGAAGTTACATCAGTATAACCTGTATTTGCAACAGCAGCACCATTGAAATCGTATACAGAAACTAATTCATCAACATCTGAAACATACAACGATTGTGTAGTTCCTGGAATTTTAACAATATTATTTGATTGAATTGTTGTTTGACTTGTAGTTGCATTTGCAAAAACAATTACACCGTTGGTGTTTATTGACTCACCACCAGATGTTTGAACTGTTGCATTTGCTGAAACAAGAGTTTTAACTTTTGCTGGACTACCAGATGCAAGTGTAAAGTTAATAGTTGCAACAATATTAGCGGTCATATTACCTGAATCGGTAATAGTTAGTTTTCTTGTTGTTGTATTAACTGTTGTAATTTTATCAGCAGGAATAGTTTGTCCTAATGCATAAGGAGAAGTGCCGACAGAAGTAACAACAACTTGGTAATTTTCTTGCTTCGCAGATGTTGAAGAAGCTGTAGCTATTGATTCTCCAGAACCAACAGATAAAGCAGGAGAATCATTTGCTGAAAATGCCTGCGATGCATATAATCTTCTATATGGAAAAGAAAAATCTGCAATCGTATTTTGTGTAATATAACTTTGTCCCAATGAAAAAACAATCGGTTCAAAAGAAATATCTGTTAGAAATGTATCATCAAAAGTTGAAGCTAAAGATTTAGACCTGGTATCAATTTCAGCAGAATTGACTCTTGTTGTGCCTGAGAATGTTGCCAATGATTCAACATCACTAAATTCAAAGTCTATTGACCAAACAGAAGTGTTATTTGGTGTTGTGATAAAATTACTACCAAGAGTGATTAACTGTGTTGATGCAGTAAACCCTGTAATAAGTTTTGGTGATTCATTTGATCCTGGACCAGAAGTAATTCTTAATTTTGCACCTGTGTATGCATCATTAGATGTTGCAAAGAATTGCGAAGCGGTTGTATTTCCAATTGTAACATTACCAGAATTTGCTGTTCTTATTGTACCAGTTAATGAGCCAATATTAACATCAAACAAAAATGTCTTGTAAGAATAAGTTGCAGAATTAGAGGTGTTTGAGGCTGAATCAAATGAGAAAGATTTAACTCTTGCAGTACCAATTTTTGTATTACTAATGGATGCGGTGGAAGTTATATCAATTAAACTATTTGAAACACAATGTAAATCAACTGTTGACAAATGATTTATAGGAAATGTTCCAAAATGACCAGTTGTGAAAACATAGTTACCGTAATCAGCAGAGAGTGATTTATTTTGTACGTTATCTGTTGTTCTCGGTTTAGCAATTGTTATTACTGATGGAGAAATACTTTCATATTCATATCCAAAAACATATGCCTTACCAGGAGACAAAATGACATCCATGTTTGCAGTATTGGCTGTATTTGTTTGTAGTGATAAATTAAAAGGTCTAACAGTATAGTTGCCTGATTCATCATATGTTCTACGAGCAAGAGTATCTTCCAAAACAGAATAAAGTGGTACTCTATAACTTCTTGTTTGAACACCTTCCTCAACTCTACTTAATTCAATAAACTGAGTCGTGTCTGTTGATGTGAGTGACCTTGTTGCAAGTGTCAATTCAATTTTAAATCTATCTGCGCCAGGAGCTTGATAGTTTGAGGCATCTTGAGCTGGGTCGAGTAAAGAAGTATCAGCAGTAGATTGGATTAAACTTTCTGTAATTTCAAAACCAATTTTTGCATTGGCAGTTGTGTTACTATATTTTGAAGTTGCAATAGTTTGTTCATCATTTTTGATGAAATATCCATCATAATAATAGACACCTTCAGTAACAGAAAAAATCTGTCCTGTGCCTACGCCAGATGTGGAAATATTTGCAAATGCAGGCGATGCTTCATAGGTAAGAATCGTATCACCAGAAGTAAATGTAGTACCATATAGTTGTTTAACTAAAAGAGTTTTTGGGTCACCTGATCCAGAATCAGCATCATAAACTTTAATGACTTCTGCTCTTTTTGTTGGTGTTTGAATATTATCAACAATTGTAGCACCAACAAAAACTGCCGTATTTACAGTTGTGCCGCTATATGTTGCATCTAATTTTAAATAAGTGGCATCTTGTAAAAATGATTGTCCACCAGTAACAACAGAACCATTTTTGAAAATATGATTACCAAATCTCTCAACTTGTTTTTGAAGAATGGTTTGAGCTTGAGTTAATTCACGAGCTTGAACGGCATATCCAGGTTTGAACAATACACGAAGAAATTTCTTATCTTCATCGTAATCATCATAATATGGATTCGCATTAAAATTAGTATCGATACTCATTTATTTCCTCTAAAATCTAACCACAATTTTGACATTTTCTGCTTGACCATCTTCTCTTTGCGTCTTTGTAATATTTTCAACATATAAAATGTCACCAGTATATGGTTTAAATTCTGGATTTGTTCCAGTAATAATAATTCTAGAAACACCAGAACTTAAACCAACTAAAGGCAATCCAATTGTTACTGTTCCTATAACTTTAGACAACTTAACTTCATTTGATGTTTGTGAATTAACATAACCATAAAATGTAGCTGTAGATGAAGAAGCACCCTGATAAACAAATTCATCTAATGTATAACTTGCACCAGCAACCAAACCTAAATTTGTTGTTTGAGAAATTACTGAATTAGCTGTTGTTTGTGTTACAGCAGTAGTATTAGCATATTTATGCGGGTTTAAGAGAATACCATACTGTCTAAAGGAAGTATTTGAAGAAATTAACCCATTTTCAGTAGTGTCTATCTCACCAATTCTTACGGCAAACATCAAATTTGATGCGTTCAGTTCATTAGCCGGATTGTAAGCATGGCCGTATTTTGGAGAGACAATAACTCTACCATTGGCACCTGTACCAGAGCCGTAGATAAACACATTTGCTCTTGAGTAACCAGTTCCAATTGTTGTAATTGTAACTTTTGATATATTTGCGTTTGCAGAAGAAACGCCAGATGTTGTGTTTGATAATGTTGCAGAAGCTGCAACACCTGTGCCATCACCGTCAACATAAACTCTAGTTGATATTGTTAAGTTGCCTGTATTGCCACCACCAGACGCTGTAGTTGCAGATGATAGTGTAATTACTCCTGTTGCATTAGCCGTTGCAGTAATAAAAGAACCAGACGGAATGCCTGTTCCAGAAACAGACATATTTGCAAGATTTGCAACAGTTGAAATCTGAAACACACTTAAAACTCTGGCAGTATTTGCGAACTGAAATGTTGTTTGGCCAGAAGTGTATGAGGCAACTACAATATTTGATGCCTCTCTGTAATTTGTTCCATTTGCAGTAACAATAATTCTTGTCAATTCACCATCAACAACGCCAGTATCATTTACATTATAATCTAATTGTGATGTTGATGTAGGAGCCGGTATCCAATCTGCTGTTAAAAACTTATTTGATGGCTTAACATTGTACATGTATTTCCACAAATATCCATCAGCAGTAGCAATATTACCATTTGAAGTTGTATAGTCTCCTGATGGTTCTATTGTCGAATTGGCAGAAGAGTTATTAGACATGCATTTGTATACATTTCTTCCTGTCGTAATAACATACATGGGACTTAGTCCCTGTGCAGTATTTGATGATAACAAAGTGTCTATATCAATTGTATCATCATAATTTCTATATTTTGAATTTGCAGACCAAGTGATTTTTGGAATAACAAGTTCTACATCATTTGCCGTTACTTTTTTAGCGGCAAATATGTTATTCCAAACATCTTTTTCGGTGCTAATTGTGTCCACAAGAGAATCTGGAGAAGACTCATTTGCATATGGCACATGATTGCCAATAAAAATATAAAGAACTGGATCAGTAGTTCCTGAATTATAGACCGAATTACGCCAAATCTTTGCGTTATTGTAACTTAGTTTTTTCTTTGTAATTGATGGCATAATTTCTTATTCTATTTATCATGAACTATAGGCAAAATAAATGTTTGCTGTATTAGCAATATTAATTTCACCAATCATTGATCCTGGATGAGCAGAACAACGATACTTGTAATTACCAACAGATGTGTGTGGAATTCTCCACAATAATGTTCCACTTGTTTGACCTTGTGCCGCCGACCCATAAGAGAGTGTTCCTGTGGATGAAATGTGAACCAATCCATTACTAAAATCAGCACTATTATCACCTAATCTAATATGAAATGGATGAGAACCGGAAAGAGGATTTAGATTAAATCCTAAAGTTGTAGCACTAAAGGTTGATACATTAGGATTGTTTATTGCTCCAGCTCCATTGGCATATTGAGAAAAATTATAAGCTATAGAGCTGTTTGCAGACACATCTAATATAGTTGATGCACTAAATGTTAGTTCAAGATTTGCGGTGGTATTTGCAAAATCATAGGCTGAAGTGGCATAAGTTGCATTAGCAAAACCAGTAATTGCCGTATTTGTTATAGAACTTACACGACCATTTGCCGCCAGTGTAATTACTGGAACAAATGTTGCATTACCATACACACTTGCGGTTGTTGAAATTGTGGTATAATCAAAAGTGTTTGCTGAGTTGGCAGCATTATAGGCACTTTGTGCGAGTACATTGGCAGAATTGGCCTTATCAAAGGCACCATTTGCATGAGCATATGCACCAGCACTTGATATGGTATTTGCAAAGTTATAGGCATTTTGTGCTAGCACATTAGCAGAATTAGCCTTTGAAAAAGATGCATCAGCAGTTGTATTTGCAGTATTAGCTTGTGCAAAAGCTCCGTTAGCATGAGCGAAAGCAACAGAACCAACATTATCAATGAATACATCAAGATTGGCTAAGCTTAGTTGTTTTGTTGTTGCAGTTCCGGTACTCAGGTCAACTACAACAAAGATAGTATTTGAACCATTCGCAGAAATATTTGCAGATGGTAAAACTGGTAAAGCGCTAATTTTTATTGCTGGCATTTCTTTGTCCTATTATGGTTCTATTCCTAGTGGCACATTGTTTTCATCAGTAATTTCTTCACCTGTGGTTTCTGTTTCAATACCCGTATATGAAACATTTAGAACTGATAAATGTTCGTTATTTGCAGTAATTGTAAATGCGCTAGTAACTGAGATATTCGTATTATTTATAATGCTTGCAACAACACGGATTTCTGTGTTAACAACAATAGTTGAGCCCACATCTATAATACCTAAACTACTAGCAACATTAAATTTAGTATTTGTTCCTGTAATATAGATACTCGCATTGGCAACATTTACTGTTCCGGCAATCGCCTTAGCAGAAGTTGTTGATACAGTAATTGTATTTGCATTAAAAGAGGCATTCTCATTTAAGTCAGCATAATTTATAAATCCAGCTGGATGTAATAGTTGTTTTAATACTTTTTTGTATTTTGTAAATTCTACAGCTGAAGAAGTTATGTATGAATAATCAACATAGTAATCTTGGCCTTGTAGTTTTCTTTCTGAGGTTGACAAAATAGAATCAGATGTTGTCCATCTTCCAGGCAAAGAAACATAAACATCTCCAATTACAGCAGCTGCAGTTGCCGTACCACTACCAGACCCTGTTAAGTCTACTTGTGGAATATATTGATATCCTGTACCACCACTTACAACTTTAATAGAGATGATTTGACCAGGTTGTGTGTTTCCAATAAATGGTGTAAGTGCTTCACCATCGGCCATCAATGCAGAAATTTCTACATTCGCATTGGTTGCCGAAACATTGGATGATGATACAGTTATTGTTGGAAAATTATTTTGTGTATATCCTTGGCCACCAATTAAATAGTCTCCATACTTACCAATTTTTTTACTAGTTGAAGCAGCCGTCCAATTCACATTCACATTTGCAGTTGTTGTACTTGAAATTGAATTGATATATCTTGATTCGTTATTAATGATGATTCTATCACCAACTCTAATCTCTGTACCAAATTGTGTTCCTGTGCCAACAATGAACGGACTGTTGTTTGTTATGTTTGCTGTGCCAGAAACTCTGGATGGTTGAATTTCAATTTGAGTAATTGTGCCATTTGCGTTGACTGCTTTAACTGCTGCAGCTGCACCTCTTCCATTTGTACCAACAGGTTTAGAACCAAATGTAATCTCATCACCAACTTGATATCCTGTTCCACCATTATTAATTTTTATTCTGCCTACTGATTTAAAATCTTTAATTCCAAATGAAACACTATTTGCGGTAAACAATGGAGAGTTAGCATCTAGTGTTGGAGAAATTGCGGTTGATGTATTTGAAAATAGAATAATAACATTTGATATCGGACCCAAATTTGTCAAAGTGAGATAACTCAATGCATCAGCAATAACTGTTGAAACATTTTCACCTGTTGTAATTACTGTTGCTGGAAATCCATAATCAGCAGCAGAAATTAATGTATTTGCATATGTTGAAATGGCATCATTAGATACAGTATAAGTATTTGCTGATGAATTTGCAAGAGCACCTGCCGTATCCACACCATCAACGGCAAGGTCAAGTGCAAAAGGGGAAACACCAGAAACTGTAATATCACCATTAAGTTCAAATCCTGCACCACCATAATTTACAACAATGCCATCAATATAACCTTCAACAATATCATCAACTTGAGCAGTAGCATCTGTGACTGCACCACCACCCGTAACAATAACAGAGTCACCAACATTATAACTTGCGCCACCATTGATGACATTTATTCTGTTAACGATTGAAAATGTATCAGCTTTTAAAGTTATTAAAGTATCATTATCATCAATGATTGTAACTTGAACTTCTTCACCGCCAGAAAATGTTCCTACTAATGTCTTATCACTAATAAACAATTCAAATGGAAAACCAAGATTCAATCTGTCAGTAATAATTCTCTTTACTGATTTTTCAACGATTGCGGTTGCACCAGAAGTAACACCTGTAATTTGCCTATTTTTAAGCAAATCAATATCAAAATTCGTATAAACAACTTTGACTTCTGAATTTGCAGCCGGTGCAGTATTAAAAACTAATTTTTTAGATTCTTTACGAATAAAATAATCTGTGGTGATTGTTTTTAAAACTCCACCTACATAAACTTCTACTTCATCATTATTGACTTGTTGTGCTAAAGAAAAATTTGTGTTACCTGTTGCAGTATAAACACTTCTTATATCAGTATCAATTCTAAGAATATTATCAACTGTCCATTTACCATCAGAGGCTCTAAGAACATTATTTTTTGGATAGATTAATTCTAGTTCTTCAGAAAATAACATTCTGAATAAAAGTTTAAAAGACCCTTCTGATCCTTTAGAGAGATATATGGGTAAAACATTCTTAATTAAAAATGCTTTATCTACAGTTACATCTTTAGGTAAATATGTAGCAAACGAATTGAAAAATTGTTGTTCAAAATCTTCTATTGAATCATCAACATCTGAAAGGTTTCTTAAATCTTTTGATACTGAGATTAAATCATTTATTTGAGTGCCTTGTTTTGTTTCAAGGTATTCATAATAAGCTTCCAAAAATGTAATGAACAGAGGATATTCGTCCCGAACAAATTCGGGAACCTGACGATTAATCAGTAAAGAAACTTTGTTATCAGACATTAAATTGCAGAGAGTTCGGTTGTTATAGAAGTCGTATCAGTATCGTCAATAGATATGATTGTGTTCTTTGCTGTTTTTACAATACCTTTTCCTGATTCAATAGTCAATCTAATTAATCCATCTGTAGGAACAACAGATAATATTCTCACATCATTTATGGTAATTGTTCCTGTAACATAATTGATTGTTCCGATTTGTTCATTGATTGTTTGTTTTTCTGCATTGTCATCATAATAAATTGTTCTCAAATAACCAAACTTACCATCTAACACAGCAGACCCAGCCGCACCATATCCACTACCACCAGTAATTGTAACGATGGCTCTAGTGTAGTTAATTCCTCGATTCGTTAATACAATACTTTGTATTTTTCCGTTTACAATTACTGCACTTGCAACAGCACCAGTGCCGTCACCTGTAATTGTTACTGTTGGTGTTTCTGTATATCCAGTTCCTGCATTTGTAACTTGTATCTCAGAAATGCCGGTAAATGACTCTGGCACTTCCTCAAACAAAACAGTTTTTATTGCACCAGTAGAATCGAAAATCCTAAACTCAGAAGAA
>Ga0208975_1000829_pt1 | contig 14099 bp, 12 predicted proteins | sample GreLakmeER78MSRF_FD_187700 | JGI IMG/M metagenome (GOLD analysis project Ga0208975, IMG submission 187700) | Freshwater lentic microbial communities from great Laurentian Lakes, MI, USA - Great Lakes metaG ER78MSRF (SPAdes) | ecosystem: Environmental > Aquatic > Freshwater > Lake | place: Great... | reverse complement strand
ATAGCGTTCGTTTTTCTTTCTTCAATAAATCCCCTATTACCTTTTCAAGTTTGTCAGTATCAAAACCATAAACATAGTCCTTAATAATTGGCATTACTTGATTCACTTTTTCATCAATCAATTTTAACAATGCTTCTTTATCACTTCCTTCAACGCTTAAACGCAAACGAACAATTGCCGGCGATGGTAAATAGGCAAGTTTAATTTTATGTTCAGCCAAAGCATTTTCCCACTCTTCAATTTTCTCGGACAACATTGACTCACCAATCCCTTGCGTAAGAATTGTTCGATGAATAATTGTTGGTAGTCCAAATTTTTCACGCAGCATAGGAAATACACTTTCCAACATCATACTTTTCATTTCATAAGGAACGCCAGGCATTGAAACAAAAATCTTTCCTTCTACATCAAACCACATTCCTGGTGCAGTTCCATTTTTATTTTTTATTACAATGCATTGATCAGGAACCTGCGCTTGTAATTTATTGATGGCACTGGTTTCTTTACCAAAACCTTTAAATATTCCAATAACATCTGCCAATACATTTTCATCCATCCTCCAACCCATCTTAAAATAATCTTTCAAAGTTTTTTTAGTAAGATCATCTTTAGTTGGTCCTAAGCCCCCCGTGATTAATATAATATCCACTCGTTTCTTTGCCTCATCAAGCGCTGCAAAAATATGCTGTGGATCGTCCGAAATTGAAGTTATTTGTTTTACTTGAATTCCGTTCAAAGAAAGATGTTGACCGAGCCAAGCCGAATTAGTGTCTATAACCTGACCTATCAAAAGTTCGTCACCAATTGTAATAATTTCTGCTAACATATTACAAATGTAAGATTGATTTGGCAGCTTCATTGTTACATACATATAATAATCCCATTAAAATAGAGGGTGCTAACTACCTATAATACATAGAAACAATTTTTTGGCAAAGTATTTGTAATATTGCAAATAAATAAAGTATCCAAATTATGAAAAAGTTCTTTTTTGTGCTAGCAGCAATGGCAATTGTCATTAGTTCCTGCGATGTTAACAAAGCTCTCGAGCAGGTTAACAAAGGCTTTAATACCATAAATACAGGTGCAACACCTGGGCTAACAAGTGGTGAAATTATCAATGCGCTCAAAGATGCACTGATGCAGGGTACTAACAATTCAACATTAAAAGCATCAGCATTAGATGGCTTTAACAAAAATCCAAAGATTCGCATTCCCTTTCCACCAGCTGCAGTTAAAGTGAAGGATTTGGCTATTAAATTGGGAATGAAAGACAAAATTGACAAGTTTGAGGAGACTCTCAATCGTGCTGCGGAAGAGGCAGCAAAAGGTGCAGGAACAATTTTTGTAGACGCTGTGAAAACAATGACTATTGGTGATGGATTAAGTATTTTAAAAGGTGCTGATACCTCTGCAACAAATTACCTACGCAAAAAATGCACCGCACCTCTAAATGTAAAATTCAAACCAACTGTGCACAGTGCAACTGAAAAGGTTAAAATAACTCAATACTGGAATCCAATTATTACGGCTTACAATAAAGTACCAAACCACGATGACATCAACCCTGATTTAGATCAATATGTATGTGATCGTGGAATCGATGGCCTCTTCAAACTAATTGGGGAAGAAGAAACAAAAATCAGAATTGACCCAGTAGCACGTGCAACTGACATTATGAAAAAGGTTTTCGGGTCAAAAGATAATCCCCACAATAACTAATAATAGATTTAATTAAAATTAAAAAAATATCGACCATTGAGTCGATATTTTTTTTTAAGACTTTAAAATAGAAATTTAATTTTAATATCCCTGAAATCATTAATAAGGATGGAACTCAGAAAGATCTTTTTTAGGCGTAGGAATGATAGAAAGGACTGGCACATCAGAACGATTAATAATATCCTGTGCCGCAGAACCAATAAATAAATCGGTAATATCTTGCTCCTGCTGTGTCATAATCATAATCAAATCGCCTTCTACCTTATTTGCATAATCTATAATTATTTGACCGAGCGACTCTTCTCCTTTAACACCTTTAATAATTTCGGCTGTACAACGGACACCCGCCTTTTCAACGAACGATTTTACCTGTGAAAGTTGGCGGGTAAGTCGATTCACAATAAACTCATCAGTACTGAAGAGCACCGAAGCAATACGAATATCAGAAGAATATAATTTTGCAAATTCAATTGCCTTAGCTACTTTCTCTCTCGTTTCTTTTGTTAAGTCAAGTGGAAGTACAATATTCTTACATCCTTCACGGTGTGCTTTGCCCTTTATTGTAATTACTGGTACTTTGGACTCACGCACAACACGAAGTGCATTGGAGCCAATAAAACGCCTACGTATTTTACCTTTGCCACCGTTGGTACCCATCACAATAAAACGAGCATTCAACATCTCAGCAACTTCTGCTACTTTTTCATAAACTGAGCCATGAGCAATAACAGTATCAAATTTTATATCACCTTTATCGGCTACAGAGGCCAACAGTTCGGCCATTTTTGTATTGATTTCCTTTTTCAATTCTTCATCATGAATTGCGCCTGAAAAACGTCCCAACAAACCACTAGATTCAATCACGTAAAGCAGGGTTATATCACCCTTTATTACCCGAGCCAAATGCAAGGCCTGTTCAAAAGCAATTTGCGCTTGATCGCCAAAATCTACAGGAACAACAATTTTATTGGATGTGGTATTCATAGTTCAATAAATATTAGCTTAACGTTAAATTGAATACAAAAATACGAAAAAGAGGCGAAAACTCAAAGAAATATGATTAGCCGATATTCCTCAAAGTTGCGTCTGAGCCAATGAAATTTCTCATATTTACACAAATTTTAAATAGTATGAGTCTTCCAATAGCGCAATCCGAGTTAATTGTAAATGCAGATGGCAGTATTTTTCACTTGCATTTATTACCTGAACACATTGCTGAAAACATAATTGTTGTTGGAGACCAAGGGCGGGTAGAAACTGTTTCAAAACATTTTGATAAAATAGAGTATAAAATTTCAAATAGAGAATTTACAACTCACACTGGAACCTATAAAGGAAAAAGAATAACTGTTCTGTCTACAGGTATTGGCACCGACAACATAGATATTGTAATGAACGAGTTGGACGCTTTAGTCAATATCGATCTTAAAACAAGAACTATAAAAGACAAAAAAACAAGTTTAAATATTGTTAGAATAGGCACTTCGGGCGCTTTGCAAGGCGATATTCCTGTAGATAGCTTTATTGCCTCCTCTCATGGTTTAGGGCTGGACGGATTGATGAATTATTACGAGGGCTTAAAATTATGTGATGAGCCAGAAATAGCAACATCATTCATGGCACATTCTTCTTGGTTAAAAGGCCTTCCTTACCCTTACGTAGTTGCTGCCTCCACAAATCTTTTGAATCAAATTGCTCACGACCAAGTTCAAGGAATTACTGCTACAGCTCCAGGGTTTTATGGTCCTCAAGGGCGGCAACTAAGACTTACGCCAGCGATGGTTGATTTAAATGAAAAATTGGGTAGTTATCGCTATAAAAACTATCGTATTACCAATTTTGAGATGGAAACTTCAGCACTTTATGGCTTAGGAAAATTGATGGGGCACGAGTGCTGTACAATCTGTGCAATTATTGCCAATCGCGTGTCAAAAGAGTACAGCAAAGACTATAAAATACCAATTGAAAAGTTAATTGTACTAGTTCTTGAACGTTTGGCTGTTTAAAACTATGTGCCAGTCCTTAAAACATTAGCAGTCCGCCTAACGTATATTTGATATAATTCATCAATTACGTTATGGACAAGAAACAAATCCATGCTTTGGTTAGCTTACTGGACGATCCGGATGAGCAAGTTTTTTCCCAAATCCAAAATAAACTACTTCAATTAGGTGAAGATGTTATTCCTGTGCTTGAAAGCGCCTGGGAAAACTCCTTTGATTCGGTTTTACAACAACGCATTGAAGCAATTATTCACCTCATTCAGTTTGATAACATTCGTAGAAGTTTACGTGAATGGGCTTTGCCCGAGCAGCAAGACCTTTTAACAGGAGCCATATTAATTGCACGTTATCAATATCCAGACCTTGACGATGCTGCACTTAGGAAACATGTTGAACAAATTAAACAGGATATTTGGCTGGAATTAAATAATAATTTAACAGCTCTCGAAAAAGTAAAAGTGATCAATCATATTTTATTCGACGTTCACAATTTTTCTTCGAATACACAAAACTACCACGCGCCACAAAATTCTTATATTAATAATGTTTTAGAAAGTAAAAAGGGGAATCCTGTTTCACTGTCTATAATTTATGCCGTTTTAGCACAAGAACTTCGCATTCCTATTTATGGCGTAAATCTACCCGAACATTTTATTCTTGCCTATGTCGACAACGGATCAATCAACAATGCACTTATCGAAGATCCTGACAGAGTTCTCTTTTACATCAATCCATTTTCACGTGGTGCTCCAGTAAATAAAAAAGAAATTGATTCTTTCCTCAAACAACAAAAGCTAGCGCCCGACGAACAATTTTATACTCCCTGTTCGAACTTGATGATCATTCGAAGAGTGCTAAATAATTTGATTGCTTCCTATGAGAAACTTGGATACCCACACAAAGTAGAGGAGCTAAAAGTTCTATGGAAAGCTTTGGAAGATTTTTAGCCGCAGCCTTCGATACATCCGCCGCGGCGGACACTCAGTCTGACAATTTAGTTCGATACAATTCTGTTGGGACACTCAGTCTGACAATTTAGCTCGATACAATTCTGTTGGGACACTCAGTCTGACAATTTAGTTCGATACAATTCTGTTGGGAAACTCAGTCTGACAATTTAGTTCGATACAATTCTGTTGGGACACTCAGTCTGACAATTTAGTTCGATACAATTCTGTTGGGACACTCAGTCTGACAATTTAGCTCGATACAATTCTGTTGGGACACTCAGTCTGACAATTTAGAGTGCACATGATTATTTTTTCTGGAGACCTTCGTGCTTTTAGTGCCTTAGTGGTAATTTTAATTTTAGGAGCAGGGAGATTGTAGTTTCAAAGAAGCCCTTTTCCCGCTTTTCGCTTTTGCACGGCAACCGCTGCTATCGGGGCTATTTTAGAAAATTCTTAATCTAATTCCCGCAGATTATGCGAAGCGCACATATTGCCTATGGAATTAACGTTTTATTGGTAATTGGTAAGCTGCACACCAGCATAGCTGCACATCAAATAATTTTCCCAAGCGTTCTGAAAATAATTTTTAAATCTGTACCCAAACTTTTCTCTGCAATGTATTTCATATTCAACTTCAACTTCGCAGGCATTACTTGTTGAATGTATTTGTTTTCAGGATCAGAAGATTCTGCAAGCAAATCGTTTTCATTAGCATATTCGATGGATGCGTAATCAGTAATTCCAGGTTGAACATCCAGCACTTGCAATTGCTCAGAAGTATAAAGATCAACATATTTGCGAACCTCAGGACGCGGACCTACAATACTCATTTCCCCAACAAACACATTCATCAATTGGGGAAGCTCATCCAATTTATATTTTCGAAGGTAATATCCTAATGAAGTAATACGAGCATCTCTACCACCAACTGTGAGTAACCCATTTTTATCTGAGTCAGGTTGCATGGTACGGAACTTCCACAATTTAAAATCTTTTCCATTTTTCCCTACACGAATTTGCCGATAGAAAACTCCTCCTCTACTGTTAACAAAAATTAAAACAGAAATGGCAATAAGAAATGGGAATAAGATTACAAGTCCTAGTAGTGAAGAAAAGATATCAAATAAACGCTTTACCATTACCTCTTTAGAATTTCGAAATTAAACCCAAGCTATTGTAAAACACTTTCAACCGATTCAATCAATGCATTTAAAACAGTTTTTATATTTTCATCTGTCAAATTGAAATACAAAGGCAAAGTAATTTCTCTTGAATAGTTGTCAAATGCAACAGGATAATTTCCCATTTCAAAACCAATTCCCTTATAAAAACTTAAAAGTGGCAAAGGAATGAAATGCACATTAACTGCAACCTCCATGTTGGAAATTTTATCGATAATTAAATCGCGTTGAGTTTCTGAAATTCCTTTAATTCGCAACGGATATAAATGATAGGAAGACGTTTTATCTTTTGTTCCAACCACAGGCAATTGAGCCCAAGGTAGTTTGGAAAGCACGGCATTGTATTGATTCACAATTTGTTTTCTACGCACTAAATTTTCAGAGTCATAACGCTCCAATTCCACCAATCCAATAGCGGCTTGAATATCCATCATGTTGCATTTGTAACCGGGTTCTACAATGTCATAACGCCAGCCGCCCTTTAGTGTCTTTGCAAGTGCATCTTTATTTTGTCCATGAAGTGTTTTAATACAAAGCGCCTTGTAAATTTCTTCATTATCAAATGGAGCAGGCATATTTAATGCAATCGCACCGCCTTCAGCAGTAGTAAGATTTTTTACTGCATGAAAAGAAAAAACAGCCACATCACAAAGTGCTCCTGTGTGTTTTTCCTTATAAAATGCACCGATTGAATGTGCTGAATCTGACAACACTAAAATTCTACCCAACATTTTCTGTTCAGCTGTTGACGGAGAAAATATGGATTTAATATCAGCGCGATTTACCAATGCGTTGATTTCATCCATATCACATGGAAATCCAGCAAAATCAACAGGCATAATCACTTTAGTTTTGGATGTAATGGCGGCCTCAATTGCTTTTACAGAAATATTAAAATCATCGGGATTAACATCTACCAAAACAATTTTCGCTCCCACGTGCATGCACACATTTGCAGTGGCAGAATAAGTATAAGCAGGAATAATTACTTCATCGCCTTCTTTCACGCCATACCAGCGGAGCATCACTTCCAATCCGGCTGTTGCAGAATTAAGACAAAGCGTTGCCTTATTACCATTGTATTCAGAAAGCTTTTTCTCGAAAAGTTTTGTTTTCGGTCCGGTAGTAATCCAGCCTGATTTTAAAGTCGCTACAACTTCGTCAATAATTTTCTGGTCGATACGGGGAGGTGAGAAAGGGATCACAGTTTTTGTTTTTGTAAAAGATTCATAAAAAGTATTGCATTAAAAAAAGCGAAGAACATTACTCCTGCTTGTGTTTCAAACATTGATTCGACAAAGATATTTATTATAATAATCAAAAGGAAACCCACATAGATCATATCCTTCCCTGCTATTGCGAGTTGTAAAGGAAAAAACAAAACAATAAGCAACCATAACAATCCGAAAACCCCAAGCGTAATGAATGTTTGAAGGTATTGATTGTGAGCATTTAAATGCTCCTTTAAGGCCACAATCATTCCATCTTTTTTATAACTCTCCGTTAAGGCATCATTTGAGCTTCCAGTTCCAGTTCCAATCAAAAAATTCTTCTTGATGATTTCTTTTGATGCTTTCCAGACTGCCATTCGAGAACCTGTACTTTCATCAGCTGTATAATTATTTTCTTTTGAAGTCATTGCTGTGAATGAATTGGTAAAGCGATAACGGAATTGAGGTGCAAATACAAAAAGACTTCCAAATGCCATACAAATCAACAAAACAATTGAAATTGCTTTCAGTGCCTTTTTATGTTTAAAAATCATCTCATAAAGCATAAATCCACCAATTAAAATCAAGATAATGATTCCTGCTTTTGAAACGAGAAGGATAATTGACAAAATGAAAAGTGAATACAATACCATTTTGAGTTTTCTACTTTTAAATAATGGTATTTCCACTTTATAAATCATCCATATTGCAAAACTCAAGTACATCGCCATGTAACTCGGATGAACAATAATGGATAACCTGTCTTTTAGGAAAAAATTTACACCGAAATCCCATATTTTTTTCCCACCCAGCATTTCATATTTTATAATATAGGCACTTAGGAAAAAGTTTAAATCAAAATTCCATATTTTATTTCCTTGAGAAATATAATATTTTATTAAACACAAATTGTATGTGGCGAGTAATAACCAAGTAATCATTGCCAGCGCACAACCAACAACAAAACTCTTCAATACTGTTCTTAATTGATCTTTCGTCAATGGAACAGTAAAAAAAACAAAAGGTAATACTATCAATGACAACTTTGTTTCCAACTCAGAAAAACCTTTATCCATGTTTTTTGTCCAGAATAAACCAAGTAAATACAGAACAAAAAATCCAGCAAAAAGAATGAATGGTAAAATTTTAAAATGCTCCCGAATTAATTCTTTGAAACCTAATCCAATTATCCAATTAACTGAAACTAGTACAATCAAAATCGAAGACCATGCAGGGCAAATAGGAAAGATTAACGCAAATAATTGCGTTAATCTGAAATGAAAGGTATCCTGAATTGAATTATTCAAATGATAATAGTTGATCTTTATTTTCGTTCAAGAAAGATAAGACTCTTTCTACAGCTTTCGGGCCCATGTCGATGTGTGTAGGCAGATTTACAATTTGGGCACTCACATACTCAGCAATTGGAAATTTTCCATAATCGTATTGCCACAAATGAAACTGTTCAGTTATTGGATGAATGGGTGAAATAAACCAATCGCCGAGTTCAATATTTTTCTTTGCGGCAAGTTCAAAAAAAAGTTTTCTGTCTTTAACGAGCAAAGGATATTTCAAATAGGCATTGTCACTATTTGAATTGATTTTAATTCCCAATTTTCGCAGTGCTTCATCATATTGAGCTGCAACTTTTACTCGATGCGAAACATATTGATTAAGTTTCATCAATTCAGAAATGCCTTTTTTCAATTGAACGTTTGCCATTTGTTTCAAAAAATCATCTGGCAAAATTGGATTATCTAATTCATTTCCCTGCGAAGAACCAACAACAAGGTTATTTTTACTAAGAAAGCGATACAGCTTGATCATTGGCCAATATACAGCAGGTGCTTTCATGATTGAACGCACACTCAATAAAACTGATAATTGAACACGTTCTAAAAAACTAGGTGCTTTTGAAGTTTTTTCAATAGATTTCATTTTTTCCGCAACATCTTTGTCATGAACATAAGCCATCCCCCCTATTCCGGTAGAAAATGGTTTATTCCATTGTGTTGAAAAGAAAGAAGCGTCTGCAATGGTTCCATTTTTTCTTCCTTTATAAAATCCACCAAGACCGTGTGTGCAATCTTCAATGACAATAATATTTTTTTCTTTTGCAATTACCATTATTGCATCGAGATCAGACGATAATCCAAATGTATTTTGTGCAATAATAAACTTAGTCTTCTGCGTGATTTTTTTTCTTATTTCTTCCGCATCGCAATTCAGTGTTTGTGGATTGATATCCACATAAACAGGTTTCGCTTGGCAATAAATAATCGCATTGGGCACAACCACACAAGTAAAGGCTGGAAGAATTACTTCATCGTCTTTTTTTATTCCGTAAGCTTTCATCAAGGCATAAAGAGCAACTCTACCTTTCCAGAAAAATGAAATATTTTCTGAGGAAACACTTAAGTAATCTGCAAGCGCAATTTTATATGTAGTATTTGCTTTGCTCATATTTTTAAATCAATTGAAGATACTTTTCAACAAGTGCCTTGTACGTGTGATGTGCGAGTACAAATTCACGACCATTTTTACCTAGTTCAGCTCTTTGCTCTATTGACATACTTGCTATTTTATGAACAGCTTCAACAATTGCATCAACATTTTCAGGTGGTACAGAAATACCGGCTTTCGCATCATTTACAGGATCATTATAGGCATCAACAGAATGAATAATCGGTTTTGCTGCGAACAAATAATCAAATATTTTATTCGCGGAAATCCCAAAACGGTAAAGCGATTCCTTTTTCCATCCGATATAACAAATATCGAATCGATTCAATAAAGATTGAAACTGTTCCTTTTTAACGGGTTCAAAAAACAAAATAGCATTACACCCTAAAGCTTTTTTCATCAGTTTTTCTTTTTCAGCTCCATTACCAAAGATGACAAAAACAATTTCCTTGTTTTCATTGAATTTGACCGCAGCTTCAATAAAACTGTCCAATGCATTAGAGACACCAATACTTCCAGCATAACCAACAATGAATTTACCGAAAGGAATTTTTTCATTTACACTATTATCCAACTGTTCTGGATGCGCTACTTCTTCAAGATCAATTCCATTTGGAATACAAGTGATTTTCTCCTCATGAATTCCATAATTTTTCACATGTAAATGCGCACCTGGTAGAACAGATACAATTTTGTCGCAATTTTTATAGGCAAATTTTTCAAACCACTTCATAAAAACAATCAATGGATGCACAGTTGAAATTCCTGCCAAATTCTGCAATGTCAACGGCCAAATATCTCTCACTTCAAAAATTAATTTTGCTTTAAATTTCATTGCCCATTTTTTCGCTCGCACAATTGGAAAAAGTGAAGGGGAAGAAACAATGATTGCATCTGGTTTTTCAAATTTCTCGAATGGAAATTTATTCAACATGAACATAAACTTCAACATGTTTTTGAAGCGCGCAAGACTTGTTGACCGTTCGTAGCTCGGAATTTTCACCCAGCAATAAGTTATTCCATTGATATCTTCAAAAGTGAAATTCCCAATTATTTCAGGTTGTTGTTTGAAAAGATGAGAAAACGAACCGGAAATAATCAGCACTTTATTTCCTGCTTTCACCAATTCTTTCGCAAGATAATAGTGCCTGAACTCCATTCCATGATTAGGAGAACCCGCATATTGATTGATGATCCAAATTATTTTTGCGCTCACTCGAGTTTGTTATAAAATTCCACCAACTTTTTTGCTTCTGCAGTCCAACTGTAAAACTCACGGGCTGCTTTTTTCCCATTATTGCCCATTTCTTCCGCAATCTTATCGTTTGCCAAAAGATAATTGATGGTTTCGGAAATCTGTTTCACGTTTTTCGGATCCACGCAAATCCCACAATTATGTTTTTCCATAATGGATCGCCACAATGGAAAATCAGAAGCGATAACGGGAATCCCAGCAGCCATGTATTCAAACATTTTTATAGGCAATGAATCCAAATAGGCTTTGGTTGGATGAAGTGTCACCATTCCGATTTTAGAACGACTCAAAATTTCGACAATTTCAGATCGCCCAACAAAACCAAATTCATTGACATTTCTCCAACCCTTTTTTGACATCAGCGTATCACGCAATGCAAGAGGCGCGTAATTTCCAGCCAAGTTCAGTTTTGAATTTACACAATCCATTGATTCCACCAACTCTTCCACTCCACGTGAATTAAAAATTCCGCCGATGTAACACAATTCATTTATACGTTCCGACCAATTCACATCGATTGACATTTTTTCAAGAATTGGAAAATTATTGATGTTCTCGGTGTTTGGATTACTTTCCAGAAAACGATTCTTGATATGTGGTGTCGAAGTAACAATTCCACTCAATTGTTTTGCAATTCTATTCTCATATTTTTCAATTTTACGGGAAATCAAATTTCTGAAAAGTACGGGAATCCATAATTTATCAAGCACCTGACGAGGAAGATCTTCATGGGAATCGTAAACAACTTTCTTATGGTGCTTTTTTTGTAATTTAATTCCAATGCGCAATAATTCTGGATCATGGAAATGATAAATGTCCGCATCCACTTTTATTGCCGCTTCGTAAACTTTTTTTACGGTACTCGTCATTCTACCCAAACGACTTGACGCATCCGCTTGAATAGAAATGACATTAACACCATTGACAATTCCTGCTTCAGCATTCACTGCAATCAATGAAACGTCAAATCCTGCATTCGCAAGTGAAACACATTCCTTTTCGAAAATGCGAACATCATTCCATTTATGTACAGAAGTAAGATGACAGACTTTCATTATTTTTTCTGTAAGAGTTTATCGTATAACTGAATGAATTTTTTTCTGTTAGCTTCTTTTGTTCCTTTTTCCGCGATGATTTTTCTATTGTACGAAGCTACTTCCTCAATTTCTAATTTTATTGCCCTTTCAAAAAAGTTCTCTTCCAATAAATTAACAATAATTCCATTCTTCCCATCCTCAATCCATTCTCGATTGGCAGGAAGATCAGACAAAACAGGCACGCAACCATAGGCCATTGCTTCCAACAAACTAATTGCTGTTGCATCGCTTTCAGGAATGGAAACAAAGATTTTCGCTTTGGAATAAAATTCAGCATTCTGTACCTTATTCACCCATCCTGCAAATTGCACATGAGCACTTAATCCCAATTGCTCCACCAATAATTTTAGAGCATCCGTTTCATCTCCAGTTGCAGCAATAATCAATTTCCAATTTTTCTCTTGGGAATTATCAATAAATGTTTTGAATCCCGTAATCACTTTGTTAATCCTATAAAGTTTTTTATGAAGACGATTTGAATAAATAATGTTTTCTTTCAGCAATTTCAAATTAAGGAACTCAATTCCAAAATTTGCAATGACAATGTCCAATTTCTTTTCAGGTACAAGTCGCTGCATTTCATCCGCCATGAATTCTGAATCAGAAGTAAAGGAGTCAGCGTGGCGTAAATTGAATTGCACCATTTTTTTCAACAACCAACTTTTATTCGGAGATATTAAAATATCACTTCCCCAAGCTGTAAGGATTTTAGGAATACGACATGACTGCGCTGCCTTCAACGCATAATAAGCATATGAATTTGCCTGGTGAACATGAATGACAGAAGGTGAATATTCTTTAATCAGTTTTTTGATCCTGCCAACTGTTTTAATACGTGATGATAATTTCAGATGAAAATCAAGCTCAATCGTTTTTACATCCGTTCCTTCGCGTTTTTCGTTCGTGATCAGAAGAATATCATCAAAATATTCTTTTACCAAATCGATGTAATTGTAAACATGAATGGTATTAGATCCAATGATCATCAATTTCTTCATGATGACTCCCTCCTTGTTTGAATATTATCAGAGAAAAATAAGCCAGCATAGAATGCAAACATCATGTAAATCATTGTATCGCTTAGTGGATTATTTGTAAGTGCTGATATTGCAATTACAAGCGTGAACATGGCTAGGTAAAACCCGGATTTTGAAAATGGTTTTTTGAATGATGCAAAAAAGGAAGTCCACAATATCATCAGGTATGTAATTAATCCCAACAACCCATACCGCCATGCATTAAGAAAATATTCATTCTCGGAATAAATATTATTGATATAGAAATAATCTTTGTAAGGAGAATAACCTAAAAGAGGCTTTTGCTTTATCATTTCCCAAAGAATATTCCATGTCTCCAATCGGCTACGAAAGGAATGCTGCTTCATCATATTACCAACAAGCGAATTGAGATAAATATTACCCATTAGCAATAACAACAAAAATAATCCGGTAAATGACAACAAGTATAGCGCAGTAGTTTTAAATGCGTGTTTTTTAATAATGCTTCCAAGCAAAAAAATAATCCCAAGTGCAAAAAAGCCAGTTCGTGATTGACAAGCCAATGTACCAAAAACAGCTAATAGGAAAAATACTTTTTCACTTGTTTTGGATTTCATTTCCGGGAAGAAAAATATAACGAAAAACAAAAACAGAATAGCATTGTTGTTTGGATTCCCAACAGTTCCAATAATTCGTTTGGTATCCGGCTGTCCCAATGAATTAAATCCGAATGTGCTTACCTGTAAATCACTACCATAATATTTTGTAATAATTTGATTAAACCCAAACAAGTTGAAGTAATGCAATAAATTAAAAAACAAGACAAAAACAAAAATAATTTTCAGAATTGAGGTTAAATCTGTCCCTTTAACAGCAATTATAACAAACAAAAAAACAATTAAGAATTTAATCATTTTCATTAATTCAAAATCATCGCGCAAAATAAGAAGTCTATGATTTACAATGAGCGAGATGAGCGCAATCAGCATTAAAGCAATATTAGCAATCAGAAACCATTTTGCAGAAACAATTAATTCTGATTTAAAATTAATGAGAACAACCGTTGCAAAAAATGGAATAAGCATGTCCGTTAAATGAATTTTTGGAAATCCATCGATGACCTGAAAGGACGGTAACAGAAAAGTTGACAACAACAACGCTAGTAAAAGCGAATAAGAAAACTTTTGCTGAAGGGATTGATTGCTCATCATTTTGCCCA
>Ga0208975_1000827_pt1 | contig 14142 bp, 11 predicted proteins | sample GreLakmeER78MSRF_FD_187700 | JGI IMG/M metagenome (GOLD analysis project Ga0208975, IMG submission 187700) | Freshwater lentic microbial communities from great Laurentian Lakes, MI, USA - Great Lakes metaG ER78MSRF (SPAdes) | ecosystem: Environmental > Aquatic > Freshwater > Lake | place: Great... | reverse complement strand
GTTGGAGAATCAGAGTTGTTGTTTGTTCTTTCTGCGTCTCTTTGACGGTTCCCTGCTAAGTTTGCCCTAGCATCTGTTGCTTCTCTTGCAGACATAGTAAATGGCTCATCGCCATCCACTCTTTGTGGCAGGTCTAACTTCTCACGAGCCTCGTTTGGAGTCATAACCTGTGTCTTTACGTAGCGTTCAATGATTTGAGACTGAGCGATCTCATCTGTTAAAGTTAATTCAATAAACTTAAGTTCAAGGATATCTGTTTTTTCTTTAATGATTTTGTTAACAACCTTTTCAATATGTTTTTGTGCTGGACGAGAAACCTGCTCTTTAAAGGTACGATCTTGTGAAAGCGCAGCGGCAATACCTGAATCAGTTCCTCCAAGTTTAGAGATAGGCACCTGATGTGCAATAAGAATATCGTCTCTATTTTGTTTACGATACTCTTTAAAAGATCCTTCTTGAATGCCGTTTTCAATAGGCTCCATCTTAAACTCAACCTTATTGTTTTCTGTATCCCCAGGAAGTGGTATGTATAAGGTTCTATGTGACTGAGATTTAAGTCCAGTTTGCAAGAATCTAAACATCTTATCTTCACCGTCTGCTGATAACTTTGCACCCTTTAGCGTTACAATATATCTTGGGACAGCCTTGTTTTCAAAGTAATCAATATTATATTGTGAAGCAAGTTGGTCTCCAATAAGAGAAGGCATTGCTGCAATAATATCTGGAACTCCATAAAATGTGTTTAATGGAGAGTATTCTTTGTAATGAATAATCTCATTTGGTCGTGGATCTGCCGTTACTGGGTTTTTATTCTTTGCCCCAAAGTTTCTAAAATAAACTACAGATTGACCTATAATCTGCACAAAGCCATCATGTAGGCGACGTATACGAACAGTGGTTGCAGGTATATGACCAAGATATCCAATATCTCCAGTTACCGTTCTACCAACTTCAAGGAATCCGTTTCCAGTTGCTTGAACATCTGTATAAAACTTTTCCATTGTCTTAGTAAACGAATCATCGTCATTAAGATTTTCTAGCCAATCCTTAAGTTCAAGTTTCATTCTTTCAATACGATTACGAGCACGATTTACCGCCTCTTGATCGTCATTCATTTCAAACCTTAACATCGTTCTATCTGCAATATCAAAACGGTAGCCAAGACCAACTACGTTCTCTACCTTAGCGTCAATAGCAGCATGGTTAGCAAATGATGTGTCATAGAAGTTGGCTAACTCATACATGTTATATGGAGGAGTAATTACGTCAAATAGTCCGTAACCATTTCTATATACCGTGCCAGGATTAATTGCTTTTGATCCAGCATCGGTTCCAGATGGGCTTGCATTTGCTGAATTTAGATATGCAGCATTTAGTTCAACTCCAGAATATTTTGTTAAATTGCGTGTTGTCCTACGACGAAAGTTTTGATCAATTCCAGCGTAATCTTTTAAAGCATCCCAACTTTTATTAAATGGGTCTTGAGAATTAAAGATACTATCTTCTTTTTCTTCTGTATTAAGACTTGCACGAACATAATCTTCTTCACTCATCTATAGCCCCTTTTCCATGTTTTTCTAATGTCTGTTGTGCTGCATGCCAAGCACCTAAGTCGTTCATTGAAGGAATTAGTCCTTCTTTTAATCTTGCCTTTTGTTCAGAATACTCTTCTTCGCTAACCTGAGTTAACCCTGCCACAAATACCGCTTCCCCAAGCCCATCGTCTCCATAGTGGGTTGCAACTTTTTTTAACTCTGCAATTTTTGTAATATCTCCACGATCAGACGGTATGTTTAAAACTGAGCCTTCGTCGTCTGTAAACCATTTACCGTCAGACTTTTTATATACGTAAAGACCCCAGTCATAGTGCTTATCTATTACCTGACGACGTACATTTTTGACATAAGGCTTACCAGTTTTTGGATTAATTAAGGATTCCATAACCATAAGTATAGCAGACTATACTGGAACGCTGACCTCTGTTTGCCAAACCGTATTATTATATATCTTAATCTTATCAGCATCAAATATCATGCCCTCTTCATCATCAATAATAATCTTATTAGTTCCCACGTATGTTTTGTAGACATCTGCTGGGCTTACTCCGTATAGATCTGAAGAGGAAATAACAAGAACGCCTTCCCAAGTAAAGTTGTCTAGCCAGTATTGCCATTGAAAATTTGTTATGCCACTGGTTTTAACTTGTTGCCAAGGCCTGTTAAGAGTGCTCTGAACCTGTTGTAGGTTGTTTGCCTGATAGTAGGCAATGTTATTAAATACCATTGGACCAGTTAAATTAATACCGCCTAAATAAGAGTCAAAGTTGAGTGCGGTAGAAAATGCAATTCCTAAAACTCCCCACTCTTTTTTAGTAATAACTGGCTCTCTAACCAAACTTCCATTCCAAAAATATGAAAGTCCATTAAATTCTTGACCAGTTTCTTGACTACGAGCAAAGATTTTTGCCCTAGATCCTTTTTCGCTATCTGCAACCATATAGAACTTTATTGTGTCTAGTTTGTATTTAATTTCAAACAATTCCGTTTGCGTTCCTGGGAAAAAGTCTTCGTCGTACCTCATCCAAATCTGAGCCGCACTTATTCTATAGTTATTTGCAGTTGTTTGGTTAATCGGAATTGCTAGACCCCTATTAACATTTGAATCAAATTCACCACGAACCTCTACTCCACTCTTTCTATTTAAATATAAATAGGGAGTGCTTCCCTTATAAATACTAAATGGATTTTTTGCTTTATAGTCATAATAAATACCAGAGCGTTTGTATGGAAACATATTGAGACCAAGCCTAGTACCAACTGGATTAAAAGAGTTATCGTTAAATGCTTGAGAGGCTAACTCTAGCCTTCTTAAAGCAATAGGTTTTGTTAAAATATTTCTAAGATTAAACTCAAGATGATAAACAATTGCAAGATCACTGAAGTCTTCAATTTTTGTAGGATAAATTAATGTATTGTCAACAACTTCAAACTTTTTGTTTGACCAAGTTGTGTGTTCATCCATGTCAACAATTCTTCTTGAAGTTGGTGCAACGGTAGTTGTAAAACTGCTTTGTGGTAGATTTGCTCCGTCAAAGACATACTGAAAAGTAATATAACTTCTAACCGATGCATTTTCTGTGTTGTACTCATAGTATTTTTCAGACTTCTGCATCATATCTGCATAATTGTTCCAGCCGCTAAACAAAAAATTGTCTAATTGATAATATGTTTTTTGGGTAGGATTTGCATATTCATTCTGTAAATCTCCATAGGTCCAACTATTTACTACAACTTCATTCTCAACTGACTCTGAAGGGGCAGGGTAGCCTATGTTAAATTGCAAGAAGTCTATATCATAAAATTGATTTCCATCTTCACTTGCTACATATTGAGCAAAATAAGATAAAGGCAGATAGTCTTGCCAGTATCCAGAAACACCAATGTCTAAGAAAAATTTATCATAGGCCTCTGTTGGTAATAAAGTATAACTTGCTGTATGTTCAATTAAGGCTATAGATGTTTCTTCTGTTGCCCCGCTTTCTGACAAATCATCAAATAATACAAAACCATCTTCGTCAAAGTAATCTTCTATTTCAACCGTATTAAATGATGTAGATATTCCAACTGAATATATTTTACCAGTAAACGTATTTTCTGCTTCTTCATCTCCTCCTACATATAGTTTTAATCCATTTTGATTTCCAAAAAAGGATGAAACATTTTCTCCAAATGTATTTGTTATTGTTTGAAGGTTTAAGCCTACCGAAAATAATTGATCTGACTCAAGATTCTCTGTCGTATAAAGAATTTCTTCAACTCCATTATAATTTAAAACATATTTAACTATATCTTCTTCTTGTCTAATAATAAAAAAGTCGCTAGTCAAAGAGTTGTATATTTTTAAAAGTGTTTGTGGCTGTACCGTTCCAGACTCTGGTCCAATATCTGTTGTGCTAAAAACTGCATATAGCGATCTAACCTCGTCACTTAAAACATTAAGTTGTGGAAAGTTAAAATAACATTGCTCTGAATTCCAAGTGTTATTAGGTCTAAAAGTAACAAACTTGTACGATTCTGCTTCAGACTCAGCATAACCAGTTTGTTCTACTTCACAATCATCATACAAATCTTGCAGTGTTTTGTTATCTAAAAAAATTTCTGGTAGTTGATACGCTGGTGTAGTGATAGCGCTTTCGGTTGTAACTAGGTTATCAAAAGAGCCTTGTTGCCATTGTGCAAAATCTGGATAATTATAATTAGCGGTGTAATCTGCAAATGGGTAATCAATAAAGGCAGATGCCCCTCCATATGCAGAGTTAATTCCTTCTGGAGAGATAACTCCTTGACCATAAACCCATCTGCGTTTTGCAACTGATATAGGAACTTGATATGGATAGATTGCTACACAATCAATTTCTATAGGAGTTACATCTGAATAGGAGTAAAATCCTAACCAGTCCTGAGACTCTCCAGTTACTTCTGGCAATGGTAAATTAAGAGTTTCTGTATTAATTGTCATAGAGATTACTTGCTCTCCATTAATTAATACCGTGGCAGAATCACGGATTAAACGAATATGAATAAGCATTGGCCTATACCATTCACCAACAAAATGTGAAGAAAAATTATTGCCAATTACTAGAGTTAAGAAACCGCCTTCTACATATATTCCATCTGATCCCACAATTGGACCAAAAATTCTTTTAGGGATTGATGTGTCTGAGTTAATTCTTGCCCAAAACTCTACCGTATATTCTTTATACCTACCAGCCTCGTTTAAAAATCCTTTGCCAGGAACAATTACAGAAGGATCTCCTCCAGTGTTTGGTGAAAGTTTTGTTACTCCAGAAGCGCCAAATACCAAAGGTACGCTAGAATTTTTTGCAACTAAAGCGTTGTCGTCAACAAGATAATATCCTTCTTCTGTTGATATTCCATATGCTGCTGCTGGAATAACTTGACTAGTTGTGTCAAGAGCAATATCTGTTGGAAAAGACTCTGGAGTAACTCCAAGAGAAGTGACGTTAAACTCTTCTGACCATTGACCTACCGTAATTCCGTTAATATAAAATCTATAATCTGATGACGTTGGACTTGCATCGCTGCCATTTGTTGTTATTTTTATGACTGCTCTAAGATCTGTATTCTCATTGGGTATTTCAAATGTTCCAGAAACAAATGCCCAATTTTCAAAAACGGTAGTTTCAAATACTTTAAATTCTTGAACCACCAAAGATGTTGTTGTATCAGTATATTCATATCCAATAGAAACAGATTCTAAGTATGCGCTTTCAGAATAAAAATATGCTCCTACAGAAAATGTTCCAAGTTCTGCATTTAAATCGCTAAAGTTTATAAGGTTGGGACTTACACAAATAAGGTCGTTTGTGTCTACCGCTGGAACTGATCCTAATAGTCTAGTTGTTTCGCTATCTGGAAATGGTTCGTCACCAACTGTATTGCTTGTTGCTGTGCAGCCAGTTAAGGTCCAATCATTTGTTATGTCCCGCTCAGATTCAGAGATAAGGGTAATATAATCAGCCTTATCATCTAACGCCCAAAGAACTAATGGGTGTTCAGAATAAATCTTTTCTGCATATAAATTGGACGGGTTGGCCATATTTCTCCTATAGCCTTATTATAGCAGGAGGGAAACTAATATAGTTTAATCTCGCATGCGTCTGTTGAACAGTATTTTTCAGACTCAGCATCAAGATTATCTTTGCCATCATAGATAGCAGACCAATCAATTTTGCCAATTGTTCCAACATAAGAGTTATATTCTTCTCTTGTTATTTGACTATATGGTTGTTGAGGATAGGTTTTATTACCCATAGGTAAAAATGAAACTGCCTTTAACTGACCCTCATACATGTGTAATGCTGGAGCAATATGCTTAGTCTCAGATTCCTTATCAAATGATAAAGTTACAGATACTCCATTATCAGACCAATACTTTTGAGCGGTAGCAGCCAAACCAATTTTTTCAAAAAGACTTACATCTTTCTCAGATCTTGGATGTCCAGACGCTACTGGGAAATATACAACTGATGTGTTTGCAGATACTAGGTCTGCTTCAATTTTATACCCTGCCGCTTTAAATAAGTGAAGCATTGGATCTGTATTACCAAACCTAATAGCACGAAGATAGAACGCTCCGCCAGGACCCCAATGAACTCCAGGAGTGGCACCAGAAAGCAAAGATACAGAGCCAGAAGGTTTGACGGTAGTTACACGAATTGATTCACGTACACATAGCCATTCTGAGTATGAGTGATCGTATGCACGAATTTTTTTATACCCCTCGTCCATCCATTCACGAATTACTGGCATACCTTTTGTATCTGCAAATGAAGCAATACCAGTTAGTGATGTTCCAATACGGCGATTACGTTGCATAATTCCATTTGTGGTTTGCCAATGTGTTGGCATTAATGTAACAGTCTTTCCATATAAATATGCAAACTTTAATGTACGCAAGAAATCTTCTTTATCTTCATGACGATTTAAATGAACCTCTACAAGTGTGCATAATTCATAACTTTCTAAGGGTTGTTCAGCACATGGATTAAATCCCATAACACGAGAATCCTTATAGTCTGGAGCATCCGCTAATCTTCCATAATCTCTAGCAACATCTAACCAAATAAATCCTGGCTCACCATTATTTGAAATTAAATCAACATAGTCTTCATACTTTGTTCCAACCTCTGCAGCAATAGAATTATTAGACATCCATGCCCATCCTGGATTTTTCGAATCAAAAGAGTTTCTATCTGGAAAAACCTCTGCATTTTTTAAATTAATAAAATCTTGATCTCCTGGTAGCCCTAAAGCCAATGTAGCGGAACGACGAACATTTCCAGAAACAACGCATGTACCAATAAGATTGACAATATCTACAATTGCACGAGAGTCAAGTTTTTCTCCCACTCTACCGCCGATAACTGCGTCTATCTTGTTGTGTAGTGCAATGAGTGGTGCTGGACCGCTGGCAACCCCTCCAAAGCCTTTTATAGGGGCACCTAAAGGACGGATAAGATCATAGTTAAACTTCTGTATAGCCTGATTAGGGCGCAGGTATGAGTTTAATAGCATTCTTACAGAGTCTACCCAACCTTCACGAGTGTCTGGGATTTCCCATACATTTTCTGGCTCTGTTGGAGCATGAATAGGTATTTCTTTGTCCTGACCGACGGTATCAAAACCAACACCAATACCAAGCATTAATGCATCCATTACCCATGCAAACAGCGCTCCTGGATCATTACGATCAATGTCACGAGTAGATACCATTGCACAATTTTGCAAGGAGGCGGAGTTGCGCTTCTCCATAGTCATAGGAGTTCCAAATGCCCATAAGCCACGACCTGGAGGAGTCCACTTTAGTTCAAACATTCTTTGATAAGCCTCTTGAGCAGACTTTTGACTCTTGTTGTCATTCCAAGGTAAACGATTATCCTTAGCGTGGTTTTTCTGTACTGAGTACATTCCTTCAATTACCCGCTTGCAAACCTCATGCCATCTTTCTTTTGTTCCATCTTCTTTCATGCGAGAGTATGTTCTTATAAAGGTGATCTCTCCTAATGAGTTAGATCCTGCGTCTGTAAAGCCAAAAGGTGCTGGAACGGTAGAGTATTTGTTTACAAACTCATCTGACAAACGAAAAGAAAAGATATCCGACATTGATTTTTCCAACTCTCTATTAAAAAATGTTATTAGCGCTTTACTAATCGTAAAGTAACCTTAGTATATCACAACATTAAAATAAAATTTTACACGTAAATAGTAAAGTAAATCTTTACTTTAGGGTTAAGTACTTTGTATTTTGTAAAGTGGTTTAACTAATTGTTAGACCAGACTTACCATCTTTGACATCTCCCCATGTAAGGGCTGGTAAGGCTGTTGATATTGCAGTGCCGTTAATCTTATAAGATTTGCCTGTAAGCAAGTTCATGTGTTCTGAAGATGTCCAAGCATCAGTAGCGTCTACCCAATTAAAGGTTTTGCTTGTAGCACCTGATAATGTAATACCGCCACCGTCTGCTGAGGCATCTGAAGTATTGCCATCTGCCAAAACAATGTTTTTATCATCTACTGTAAGAGTAGTTGAATTAATGGTTGTGGTTGTTCCATTTATTGTTAAATCCCCTGAAAGGGTAAGGCTTGTTCCAGAAATAGCACCTGTAAAGGTAGCGCCAGATAGGGTAGCGTATGAAGATAGGTCTGAAGTAGTAGCAAGGTTAGCATCTGTAACGGCAGTGTTAAACTCTGCAATAGTTCCACTAATAGTATTTGTTGATAAAGAGATTGATTTATTTGTAACAGTGCTAGTGCTTGCTGCAGTAAATGTTATATCAGTTGTAAGTGCTACTGTTCCTGTAGAGTCAGGAAAGGTAATTGTACGATCAGCGGTTGGGTCTCCTGCTGAGAGGGTAAGTTCAAAGTCATTTGCTGTTGAACCTTCCATGGTAATTGTTGAACTAAATACGCCAATATTTGTAATGTCTGAAAGGTTACCAGTTGTAATAACGGTACCAGTTACGTCTGGAAAAGTGATTGTTCTATCGGCAGTTGGATCTGTAACAGCCAAAGTAGTTTCGTGATCATTTGCTGTACCTTCAAATATAATACTTGCTGGAGCAAGAATATTTTTACTACCATCAAGTTCTGCAACACCGTTAATTGCACTTTTTGCGCTATCTAATATATATGAGCCAAGACTAGTTCCTAAACTTGAAGAGTCTACAACATAATAAAGCGATCCCCAGGCAGTGTCTCCATCGCCAATTTTCATTTGACCTAGAGTGCTATTATAACCAATTTCTCCTTCTTCAAGAATTGGGTTTGCTGAGTTCCATTCGGAGGTAGTCCCTCTACGAACTTGAATTCTAGTTGCCATTTATTAATCCTCCAACGTTCATTATATCAGAATTGTTCATTTGGTCTACCGCCATCTGCTGAAGGTAATGCATTTGTAAAAGTAGTATTTGGAGCGCCACCACTAAGTTTTGCAAATAGTGTTGGATAGGTAACGCCATTACCGTCATACTCTGATTGAGCATCTATATAACTCGCTAAAGGGTTCCATTCATTATTTAAATAATAATAAATTCTTTCGGTGACGGTATATAAAAATAATTGACCATTAGACGCACTTGCTGGAAATGAACTTCCAACAGTTAGTGCTGCGGTGCTTTGTACAGTATTGTCAGGAAATGTTACTCCAGTAGCAACCTTAAGTCCTGCCTTAACGACAAAATCTTTATTAGTTGTTGCCACTGAAGTTCACTTATCCCTTCGTGGTCACATTACGCTTCAATAAGCGTTTTGTGAACCTTTACTACTGTGTCTGCTGCTGCAGGTGTTACAAGTAGACGAACATTTCCGCCTGAGTAATCTGCATCAGTTGTTCCTAAAGAGGCTGCTGCGTTAATTACATCTGCGTATTCTGTGATAGCAACGTTGTTGCTTCCATCTACGTTAATAAGAACTTCTAAGGTTTGAACTTCTGTACCCTTTTTCATTTGTACTAAATACTTAGCACTTGAATATGTTGATGCTGACCAAGAATCTACTACAGTTGCGCTTGTAGTTGCAACGCTTGAAGTTGCGGTACTTAAAAGAGCATCTGCAAAAGCAATACTTGTCGCATTTGCTGCACCAAGAGTTGGTGTAACAAAAGTTGGACTATTAGTAAATGCTACTGTTGAAGATCCTGATTCATCAGTTAATGCTGATGCAAGGTTAGCAGAAGATGGTGTAGCCAAAAATGTTGCTACGCCTGATCCAAGTCCATCAACACCAGTTGATATTGGTAATCCTGTTGCATTTGTAAGAACACCAGATGCTGGAGTGCCAAGGGCTGGAGTTACTAAAGTTGGGCTATTAGCAAATACTAAAGCGCCAGTTCCTGTTTCATCAGTTACTGCTGATGCTAGATTAGCAGAAGATGGTGTTCCAAGAAATGTTGCTACGTTAGCACCAAGACCAGAGACACCAGTTGAGATAGGTAGTCCAGTTACGTTTGTCATTGTTCCAGATGCTGGAGTTCCAAGAGCAGGAGTTGTAAGTGTTGGTGAAGTAAGAGTCTTGTTTGTAAGAGTCTGTGTTCCATCAAGTGTGACTACAGTTGAATCAATATCAAGAGTGTTTCCAGTCTTGTCTAATCCTGTACCAGCAATTACTTGTCCCAAACCAGTAAACTGAGTAAATGTAAGTGCTGTAGTTCCAACTGTGATTGCGCCATCATTAGTTAATACATAACCTTGATCAGCGTTTACAGTTCCTTCTTCTACGAATACCGCAAAATTTGAAGTAAGTTCTGCTGCTATATCTGCATCAGTTGAACGATCTGGAGCACCAGAGGATTTAACTACATAGATACCGTTTTGTGAACCAGTTGATTGATTCTTAACAAGAACACGGTCGCCTGTAGCAAGAACTACTCCGTCAAGAGTATCTCCGTTTTCAAGAGCAGAAGCAAGTGTTACGTTAGCAGTTGTTGCTGCACGTACTGATGCTTTCCAGTCAATACCTTGGGCTGCTGAATCTACATAAGCCTTTGTTGCTGCATCTTGTGCAGATGTTGGATCTCCAAGACCTGTGATCTTGTTTGTACCCATTGCAATTGCGCCAGACATTGTTCCACCAGCAAGTGCTAATACGTTTGCTTCAAATGCTACTGTACCAGTTGCATCAGGGAATGTAATTGTACGGTCTGCTGTTGGATCTGTAAATTGAAGGGTAGTCTCATGAGCATCTGCTGTAGCACCCTCTACAACAATTGATCCATCTGAAAGTGTAAGTCCTGAAACTACTGGGCTTGTAAGTGTTTTGTTTGTAAGAGTTTGAGTATTTGTTGTTCCAACTACCGCACCAGTTGCACCATGTGCTGTTGTTGATCCTGTGTGAGTTGTAAGATCTGAAGATGAAGCCTTAGTATCTAATTGAGTTTGAATTGCTGAAGTTACACCATCTACATAATTAAGTTCTGTAGTTGAAAGTGTTGCACCATCAAGAATGTTAAGTTCTGTAGAACTTGCTGACATAACAACATCTTCATTAATCTTTGGTGATGTTAATGTTTTGTTTGTTAATGTTTGTGTGTTAGTTGTTCCAACTACTGCGCCAGTTGCGCCATGTGCTTCTGTAAGATTGCCATGTGTTGTAATGTCTGCAGTAAATGCTACTGTTCCAGTTGCATCTTGAAATGTAATTGTACGATCTGCGGTTGGGTCAGTTACAGCAAGTGTTGTTTCAAAATCATTATCTGTTGCACCTTCAAAAACAATGCTTGATGTAAATGATCCTACTGCTGCTGGTGCTGAATATTTTAATCCTGTTGCTTCGTTGCTATCTACTGTTAAAACGTGTCCATTGGTTGCACCAACTGGTAGTCTAACACCAGTGTTTGATCCTGTACCAACTATTAAGTCACCTTTTGCGTCAAAGATTTCTTTTGTAATTACATCATGTGTATTGACGGTAGCCGTAGCACCCTCAACCACTAAGCCATTTTTAATTCTAAAGGCTTTATCTACTGTTGCCATTGTTGCTCCTTGGGGTTAGGCTTTCAAACCAGTTCGGTAATACCTAATGGTCATCGGCGTTAATACGGGGGTTACCGTCATGCTTATTATACCAGAATTTAAACTAGCAGTGATATTTCCTATGGCGTTTGCCGTATTAGATACCGTGCCAAACTCTGTTATATTTTGATTTGTTCCATCAAAAACTATGTTGATTTCTGTGCTCTTGTAAACACTTGTTGAAGGATGAGAGATTTGAATCAAATACTTAATTGTGCGCCAAGTACTTGTTTCAATAGTGTCAAATACTGTTGCTGTCTCTATTCCATTAACTGTTGACGAGTTATTGCCATCTCCACCCAATGCTTCTGCACGGTATGAAGTAGTATCAATTAAATCAGCAAAATCTGCTCCAGTAGGAATATCACCAGATTCAAATTTACCTTTTAGTGTATTGATCGCTATGATGGCCATATATGTGATTATATCATAAAATAAGAAATGTACTACCGATGATTGCTAAACCAATTGCTGGTGCATTACCGCTAGAAATTCCAGGGTATCCAAGATCTTTAAACCTTACACGAAAAGGATATATACCTTCAACCTCTGGAGTAAATGAACCAACTCTTCTTAAACTTATTTTTGCATAATCTTTTAAATTTACAAAAACCTTAAACTGTTGTAGCGTAGTTACTTTTTCTACTGCCATGATTAACTCTCAGCAGGTGTTACATCTTCAATTACTGTGACTGTTCCTTTACATACCGTCCAAGTTCTGGTTGGATCTGATAACTGAATATCAAAAATATCTCCTGTTTCAAGATCTTCAGATTCTCCTGCAGAAAGTGAAACTGTAAACTCTCCGTCATCATCATCTACAGAAGGTGCGGGATTTAATGAAGCAATTACTGGATAAGTTACCACACCAGTATTTGCATTAACGGTTCTTCTAGCAATGTCCATTGAAATATCCCATTCAGAAATTGTTAATGGCTCACGGTTTTCGTCTGTTACATAAACTCTAAATGCTGCGGTGTCTCCACGAACTACTGTCCAAGAAACTTCTGGTGGGGCTGCGCCAATTGAAAATGAATCTGATCCTTGCCCTCTGTATGTAGCCATTATAATCCTGCCTTAACTGCACCCCAAGTGCCATTGCCTTTAGATCCTAGTACAAGTATAACCCCTGTTGTTGCATTGGCCTTTAAAACCACTCCTACGGCTCCTGAGCCAGTTGTAGGTTGTGTTGTAGTAAGTCCTCCAGCAGTTGCTACATAAAGTATATTTCCAGCGGTATATGAAGAAGTATTAACATCACTAAAAACACCAGAAACAATTACTACACCGTCACTACCATTTGTAATTGATGTTGTTGCTAATCCTATTACTGGAAAAGTTGCAAGTGTATTTCCTAACGATTTTGCAACGGTAGTCTTAGTAGAAAATCCAGTAACATAAACTGGATCACCTTTAGCAATAGTTGCACCACTATTATTTCTAACTTCATGAGTAAAATATGGTAAGCCTAGACTTGGCAATACCGCATCAATTGCCTCTGCTAATGCCTGTAAATCACCTGCAACATCAACGGGTGATGCGTCTGTGGGATACGGAAGGTCATACGTTGCGGTCTCTGCCATAATATAATTATTATACCACTTTCAAGCACGGGATTTAAAATAAAATAAAAAAATATTATCTAAACTTGCCTTTTAACCCAAATTCATGCTACAATTAATACAATGCTACCGCAAGGTAGCAATTTGGCTCTAGGAGGTAATTTCAATGAGAGACAAGAATAAATCAGTATGGTTAGGTTTGATAGCGTTGGTTGGCCTTTTCGCACCATTTTTAAATGCTGCTAATGCTCTTGAAACTAAAACTTTAATTACTGCGCCAATATCAGTTGAAGCCCCTAAAGGGGTTTTTTTGGTTTCTACGGCTAAAAAATTAGAGAAGTACGAAAATGCTCATTCTTTAAGCGATGGGCAGTTGGTTGACCTATTAAAGGCTATAGGCTTCAAAGGTAACGCTTTGCGATCTGCATGTGCAATTGCTAAAGCAGAATCTAATGGCAGACCTTTTGCTTTTAATGGCAACACAAAAACTGGAGATAGTTCCTACGGAGTGTTTCAAATAAACATGATGGGTGAACTTGGTTCAGATCGCAGGGAAAAGTTTGAACTAGATTCAAACGCTGAGTTATTTAACCCAGTTACTAATGCACAAATAGCCCACTTTATGACTAAGGGTGGAAAAGACTGGTCATCATGGAGTTCCGTAAATGGGACGCGGTATCAAGAATGGTACAACAAATATCCATGTAAGTAGGACAAAATTAAATAAAAATACCCTCCTTGCTTTTGGCTTGGAGGGTTTTATAATTTAAGGTTTGTTATTCGGTTTCTACTTCTACCCATGCAAGATTATCTTCGTCCCATGAATAACTTTTACCATCAGTTGGCATAGGAGTTGGAGCATTCCATAGATAAGTTTCTGAACTTTTTGTCCAAGATGGATATGGTTGAGGAGCAGCAAATCCAATACCGTCCCAAGTATATCCTTGACCTGCATAGTTCTTATGTAATGCTGTTCCACCATCACGGGAA
>Ga0208975_1000826_pt1 | contig 14146 bp, 13 predicted proteins | sample GreLakmeER78MSRF_FD_187700 | JGI IMG/M metagenome (GOLD analysis project Ga0208975, IMG submission 187700) | Freshwater lentic microbial communities from great Laurentian Lakes, MI, USA - Great Lakes metaG ER78MSRF (SPAdes) | ecosystem: Environmental > Aquatic > Freshwater > Lake | place: Great... | reverse complement strand
TACCTTTTACTGAAGGATAATCTTTTTTGGATTCATCACCATATTTCTTTTCAACATTACTGTATCTTTGTTGTAGCGTTTTATATGAAGCAACTTCATCCAGACCATTCTCATCAATCTGTTCAACATCTTCACCAAGATACTTGTGGTCATGCACAGTATAACCTTGTTGCTTATAATGAGCAATTGCGGCACTCACAGCACGTTCAGGTTCTTTTGCTCTTACAGTTGCTTTACGATGTGTTTTTGGACCATCACCTTTACTGACTTGAACTTGCACATGGTGTTTTGAAGGTGTATGATATTCATCATCTTCTCTTTCTACCATGACTTCTTCATTCTTTGGTTTTGGTTTCAACAAGGCTGCACCAGCACGTTCTTCACGTTCACGTTGTTCTTTTGCTCTCTGTAAGGCTTTTGCCATACGAACCGCAGCAGAACTTGCTTCTGTTACAGTATTCGTTATTACTGTCTTACCTTTTTTGAGTGAAATATTTGGCGAGTTTACATCACCAGATGGAATATCACCAACTTCTTTTGCTTCGTCAAGTTCACTCATCATATAATTAGCAACTGTTGAAATGTAATCTTCTGCAAGAGTAATTTTAGATTGTACCCATTCAGCAATATTAGTATCATCTTTCAACATGTCATGCACTCTTTGAGCATTACTAATGATACTTTGCAATTGACCACGAGCCATATCACCTTCATAATCATATTCTGTTTTTTCTTTTGCTTCTGTTGTTAATTTTTGTCTAGCAACAGATTTAGTCAGACCATGTTTCTTAACAAAAGATATTTTATCAAGTGAGTTCAAATCATTTTTAACATCAGGTTTGACAAGTTCAGATATCTGTTTGAATGTTTTCAAATTACTTTTTACTTCAGAATCTTCTGATACTGTTTTCCACCCACCGCCTTTTCCTTTGTACCACTTTGCTGCCCAACCATTTGCATATGCAGATGGATAAACATCAAATTTAGAACGAGCTAGTGATTTTGCTCTTGACCACAACTCAGGGTTTGTTGGTTCATTTTTTTCGTTTAGATTTTCCATATTTTCACTTATCTTTCCTTTTCCAAAATTGGAAACATTAATGGGTTCGCCTTTTCTTTCAGGATTCGGATCATGTTTTCTTTTAGCACGAACAGCAGATGCTCTTTCTTTTTTAGTTAGAGAGGCTCTTTTCTCAGCCGACATACATTTAGGTTTAGGTTCACCAGGTTCTCTTGCACAAGGACCAATTGCTTCACCCTTACTATTGATTCTTTTCCAATCACCTTCTGGATCCGTTTTACTAAACCATTTACGCAAGTCTTCTTGTAGATTAGAAAACGGCTTCATCTTAGTCTTTCATCGCCTGTTTTGTGGCTGTGGCATACATTACATTCTTTGCACGGTCACCGTAACGGTCTTTGAAACCTGCCATACCTTTTTTCATTGACTTAACAATGTCTTCTTTTTTTTCTTTTTCTGGCTCAGTCATCATACGCTCTTCAATAGTAGACATTTGAACACCGTTAATGTCATTGATATCAAGTTCTTCTTGTTTCACTGCTTGAACTGCACCTTTTGCGATTTCAGTATTTCTTTTCTTACCTTCAGACCTTGCTTTTGCATCTTCTAATTCTTTTGTGAATTGTTCATTGTCTGGTTCTTCTTTAACTAACATCTCAGATAAAGACTTCAAACCTTTTTCTTGATATAGATTTACCATCTCAGAGAATTTCTTTTTCTTTTTCTCGGCTTCAATCTTTTTCAATTCAGCATCAGATGGTCCCTTTACATAGTCACTCTCTGGTTTAGAAGCACCATATGAACGACCTTGAACTTTAGTTGATGGCAAATCAGCCATCTTAACTTCATCTAATTCAACTTCTTCTTTATTAATTTTTATATCTGGATGATTTGCAGGATTACCACCTTGAGCACGAATGGATTTTACCGCTTTTGCTGTAACATCTCTATGTAATTGCATTTTACGAGTAATGTTTGGTGATTTAGGAAATCTAGTTGTATCACCAGGTTTCGCACCAAAGTTTTCATTGTCTGTTGGTACTTTATATGAAATACTTATTTTTTCATCCAATTCAACTTCTTCCTTCTTTACTTCTTTTTTAGCACGAAGTTTTTTGAAGTCATCGGAAGTCAATTCATCTTTCTCTGGTTCATGTACATCCAACTGTTGTTGATTTGGATGAAGTTTTTCGGTAACTGGTTGTTGACCATACATGATTTTTGCCGCAACATTGGCTACATCACGAATTTGTTTGTTATCTGAGTACATTAGTTTTCTCCTAGTTTATTTTAATTTTTAGCAATTCCAACGGCGTAATGCTTTATTGATTGGTGAATCAGGGTCTCTTGCATTTTCAGGATTAGTCAATCTTTTTTTCATGCCACCCATTCTACTGCAAAAAGATTTTCTTCTGTTTGCATCTTTCGAACCTGCTTTTAGTTTAGATGGGTCTTTTGTTACCGCAGTCTTTAACTTTGAGCCTGGATTTTCTCTACGATAAACATCAACTGCCTTCTGTGAAAGACCATCTGTTTTATCCGCTTTGTTGACTTTACTCCAGTCTTCATTCACATCTTCATTTTTCTTTTTACCTGCACAATGCGCCTTTTGGCTAAATCCTTTTGGATTATTGCAGTCAATACTACTTTTATATTTTTGACTCCAACCTTCTTCCATTTCTTCTTCTTTGACACAAGAACCAAGAGAGTATGCTTTTTTACCTGGTACAGATTTGTAACCAGGCCAACATCTTTCTGCGATAAATGACTTAAATGATTTCATGAACTTATAGACCTATTTGCTTTGAATGATTTAAGGTTGATGCCTTGTCTTTTCAATTGTAATTCATTATTATCAGAATTAGATGTTGCATCTTCACCACCCGCACCGATTGTTTCAATAACACTAGCACGACCTAATTTTTTAAAATTAATCTTTTCACCAGATGGTCGACCTAAATTTTCACCCGAAGCCGCCATTGATAAACCAGGCTCAATGCCCTTATCTATGCTTTCCTGTTGTTTCTCACGGGACTCTTTTTGCTTGGCACGGATTTGACTGATGGTGATTTTGGTTTTGCTGGGACTTTCTTCACCGTTGCCTTGCTCTGTACTGGCAATTCCGATTGTTTGGGCGGCTGGGGTGAAGTTATAGTTTCCACTTTCGGCTCCAACATTATTGATTCTTCCTTCGGTATAGAAACTGGTTCTTGTCTCTTTGAATTCGTTAAAAAACTTTTGATTAGTCTCAACATCTTCGTTCTCCTTTATTTTTATTACATAACCTTTTGGGTGTTTCATTACTTCACCACCATGCAAATGAGATTCTTTTGCAGCAGAACGGCGAAGTAAGAATATCTTAGCTGATCCATCTTTTTTACGCAACAACTTGATTTTCTTTTCTTCAAAAATTATTTCTTCTTCAGAAAATAAAGATTCGAATTCTTCATTGACTTTTTTCATTGAACTTCCTGAGGTTGGAACATTAGGTTCTTTCTGTGGTTCTTTTTCAACCTCAACTAGTTTATCATGTACAGAACGATGCGTTACTGTGCCATTTTGACCATATCTACCAAAACCATAATACTTCAGACCCATCTTACGAGCTTCTTCTGCGGCACCTGAATCTGGATGTGGTGTTTGTTCTGCACCATCTTTTGGTATCGGTGATGTATCTTTCTTTTGTAACTCCATTGCAACCCATGCATCAGCAACTGAATTTTTAGGTGGTGTAGATACAAAATCTTTTATCTTTGCAAACATCTCAAGCATCTCATCTTTTTTAGCCTTGACTACTTCAGGTGGTGCATTTCTTAAATCTTCAGAGTTATCAAACTCCATGTAATTATCACCAAACATCTTTGCAAATTCAGGACGGCCTTCTTGTACACCATCCCATTTTTCTTTGCGAATGTTTTCTGGTACTGTGCGACCACCACGTTGACCACGGTCTATGTTTCTTTGTTTAGAAACTTCATCGGCAGTATTAACTAGAACCATTGAAGATTCATAACCAACACTCTCTAATTCTTTTTTAATCTTTGCGATTTTTTCTATGTCATCACCAGTGCCATTGATAATCAAACCATTACGACCTAGAATCGCAAGGCGTTGACGTAACTCTGTAATATTTTTTGCTTTACCACGAACAATGTTACGCACTTCTTCTTCTGATGCAGGCATAGTCTTATCAAGACCTTTTTTATCCATCAAAAACTCAAGTGCCTTATCTGAATTCATTTCGGTCATTCCATGACCTGCAAGTGTATTGTCAAGCACATAGTCTTTACCAGAACCAGGACCACCTGCTAGAAATACTGCTTTGAAAATAGCCTTGTCGTGTACACCTTCGAACAAAAGAGATTCAAATTCTTCATTGATACTCTCTTTGATTTGCATACCCTTACGAACATCGTTGTACATTTCTTTTGCGTGATGTTCTGGTACATGTTTAGGAATACCTTTTTTGAATTCTTTGAAGTTACCAGAAGATGCATGACCTCGCATTTTAGATGCAGACATACCGGCAGTACCTTCGGCATCAGGATCTCTTTGACCTGCACTATGTACTGTTATCTTTTTGAAATTGAATAATGCACCCTCATGTGTACCATTATACTGTGCAAGTTTCTTTTTGTATTCTGCAACACGGTCAGAACCTGCAACCATATGTAAATGTGTTACACCTTTTTTGTGTAACTCGGCTGCATGAGAAAGGAATGTGGGTGACTCTTTACTGGATGTAGAGAGGTTTGTATCTGGAAAGAATCTTTTTGCGTGTTTAAGTTTATCAGCAGAAGATAATGGATTCTTGTCTTTATCTTGTGTATGTGATAGAACTACGCTGTGACTGCCACCAACAGATTTGGCAACATCTTTGACTTTGTTTACGAGAACTTCATGACCTGTGGTTGGAGGCGACATGCGGCCAAACGCCATGACATGATGCACCTCTTTGTTTTCGCTAATAAATTCTCTAAATTTCATTCTCCGCCTCTACAGCAGTTGATTAATGGTCTATTTAGTAATTATTAGGCTTTACGGTGCATCCAAGATGCCCATCCTCTATTATAAATTATGATATTTTTGGGTCCAATAAGTTCATTTACTGCCTTACGAACACCATTGAATTCTTCAATTTGGTCAATATCATGGCCACCAATAAAACCACCAGGTTTTACCTTTGGTAACCATGCAATAATATCTTCTCTTATTGATTCATATAGATGTGACCCATCAATAAAGACAAAGAATAAACTATTATCTTCATATAGTTTTGCAGCTTCTACACTTGGCATTTTTACTGGTGTAACAATATGTTTGACTGGTTCTATATTCTCTATGAATTCATCGTAAAGTGTATTGTTTTTAATTGATTCGTCTTGCATAAGAACTGGTTCACCTGGTGAACCTTCCCATGTATCAACAGAATCTATTGTAATGTTTTTACCAGAATTGATAATTGCAACAGCTGCATAACAAATTGATTTGCCTTTCCATGCACCAATCTCAACATATTTTTCAGCTGAGTTTGGTGGTGTAAAAGCAATTATATCTTCATATACATATTCATAATTAAAATGTCCAGATACATTTTTATAAAAGTGATCCATTATTCGGCTACTATAAATGCATTCCCATAAGGATGTGGTACAGTCCAGTTTTCTTTTAGATGACCGAATTCATAGTCAAAGTATTTGATTTTAAAACCTGCCTCAACTAAAGTTGTCAACCACCATTCTTCAGGTTCTTTTGTTACATGGGTAATATCCATCTCATATTCACGGATACGATACCGTGTGCCGTCACCCAATGGAACAGCAACAAAAATTGTTTTGCATCTTCTACGCAAGGCGGCCAGTACTGAAGGAATTTCTTCTTTCGGTATATGCTCCAGTACATCCTTTGCGATAATTAAATCCCAGCCACCTTTGATATCTTCAGCAGTATCAACAACAGTTAGGTAGTCTTTAACTTTCGGGTGACAATTAGTCACGGCATATTCTGATACATCAACACCATGTGCTTCTTTACCTAAAAGTCTCAAGGCATGTACCATGAAACCTTTTGCACATCCAAAATCTAATACTGTAGTGAATGGAATATTATTGATGATAGAAGATGCCTCACGGATACTGCGTTCAGGCATCCATCTGTAGTTTTCGTAAGCACTTACACGATGGCGAACACCATCTTCAAAATACTTCTCATCAAATACTTTTTTAATTTCAAGCGAATTCATTATGTCTTGTCTCCGTTACTACATCGTCAATTAATTCATTTTGGTATGCATACTTGCAGAATGAACAAGCATGATGACGGCGACTTACGCCTGCACCACCCACTTGTGAATTATAAAAGTCTGTGATACCGGCAATATCAGAAATTTTAAATTCTTCATTTACTGCATAGTTGTTCTCAGGTGCCAATTCAGCAGAAGGACAAACATATACATTACCATCTGTAAACACACAAGGTTTAACCATGTGCATATAACAGTTATCATTTCTTCGTACACCTTTGAAGTTAAAATCTGACAAGAAAGCATACTTCAACTTGCCATTCTTTTCTTCGTGTATGGCAATCAATTCACCAATTTTAAGAATGTCTTTCTGTACTTCTTCTACAGATTTAATTGCATTAAAGGCAATACGACAAGGGATTTTCTTTTCTTCAATCCATGCCAACATCTTCATAAAGTTTTCTTCTTTATATGAATTTGATGCAAGTTTCTTGGCCTTTGTATCAGTCCACTCACCAGTAATATTTGGATTAGTAGAAGTCTCTGTTGCACCATCCCAAACATATGCGGCTGAGATTTCAATATCTAAACCTTCAAATACTTCAAGGTGATATTCATATGGTTCTTTTTCGTCCCATGAATACATGCCAAGGCGAACCCATGATAACATGTGCCAGTTCTTAACTCTTTTTAGTAGAGAACCGTTTGTGCAAATACCAATTTTTAGTCCACGATTGTATGCGTGTTCAATCGCCTTGTCTAACTGTGGATGCAATGTTGGTTCGCCACCGCCTGTAAACTCCATACCTAGAACACCAAGGTCTGCGAATTGGTCAATTGCAGATTTCATTTGGTCAAGCGTCAACATCTCTTTCATTGTTCGATTGGCAAAACAACAAAAAGAACAGGTCAGATTACAAGGGTTTGCAGGTGACATATGAAACATCACAGGTTTTGGCCTTTCACCTTTTTGAATCAACTGTAATCTATCCATGTGCTTCAATAACTTCACATGGTTACTTGTGTAACTACGACCCTGTACCTTGTCTTCAGGAATAGTTTTCTTCTTTTTCATTATCGCATTAGCATTAATAATTTCCATAATTATACCTTAAATGTAAATTCATATTCAGTTTGCGGTTCTCTATAAGCACCGACTTCTTCATTATATCTATCCTTCATAAATTTAGGATAAACTTCACTTAGTATTTTTTCCATCTCAGCAAAGGCTGCAGGTTTGTCATAGTAACTAGGTCTATTTGGATGATACATTGACACTTCATGCATCACTCCCGCTCTTTGTTTTGTGATTGGTGCAAGAACAACATCAAATCCCCATCCACTCTTAACTTCATGGTAATTCCAAAAATCTAACAGAATAGGTATCAATGATGAATGAAAGAAATTACCCATACCTTCATTAAAGTTTGTTAGACTGTAACTGTAACCAGGAATTTGATGTAGAATTCGGTGCGTAGATTCTGAGCCTGCAATAGTAGACATTTGAAACATCTTAATATCTTTTTTTGTTGCAATTTCTAATGCACGATTCACACTTTGAATATCAGTAACTAAGTCATCGTCCCAAAATCCAATGTAATCATAATCTTTGTAATCAAATGTATCAAGGAAATGTTTTGCTAAGTCCCATTTGAAACCAGTATCTTTAATCAACTGGTCATATGAGTTCGGTTCAATATCAAAGTCTTTGTATTGATATACAATTGTTTCATAGTTTCTTTTGATACCATCTGTTTTGCGCCAATGATTATCTCTATCATATGCATCATGGTAGTTAAGTGGAATGCCGACAGGGCAGAAGATTACATTACGCATATTTTTTCTCAATCAATTCTTTCCATTCAGGTACTCTATCATACTGATGTACTAATACGAATGGTCTACCATCACTTGTACATACTGTATTATCTACTAAAATTGGTGTCTTTTCAACCAGCCTGCTGCCATATTTGCCTGCAACTTGTGGACCAGTTGTACCTAACTGTGCAGCCCAACCTTCTTCAGAAGCAGTAAATCGTGTAATGTCTCTATATGGTTTCATATTCAACAATACATTCAATGCGGCTTGGTCTGGTCCACCACCACCTTCTATATGATGTGAAGTGCCATTACAAATCATATAGAGATTCAAAAACAAATCAAGCATGGTATCAAACTTGCCAGAGATTGTGCCTGCATTATAAACCAATCTGTCTTTGTTGTGGTCGTGAATCAACGGACCAAAAGATTTCATAAGATTGTGACTGCCCCAATCTTCATCTTTGTATTTGATTGATTCACATGCAACATTAATTTGTGCTTCATCCATGTTTTCTTCCAACCAAGTAGAAGGATTGGATTGAAAAATTACATCTTTAACGTCTGTTGTGAGAATGTATCGATACTTACCTTCATATTGTTTCAGTAAATACCATAGATGCAGAAACCTCTCAACTACAATTGAGAAGTCATCTCTGTATACAAATCTTTTATTTTTCTCATCCTTTTTGAAAGCAAGGATGGTGTAGTTTCGTTTGACTAACTCTTCAACTGTTTCATATGAAACATTATAACAAAGCATGGCCTTTGTACCTGTGAAACCACTGCTATCTAATGAGTTCACCCATGGTTTAATTTTGTCAAAATCATATCCAGTAATACTACCAATCACTATATCATTCATAATAACTCCAATCAATTAATAATCTTTAAATCTCTTTATCTTACGGCCTTGTCCAGGTGTGTCATTCTTATATGTATTCGCCAATGTATTCGTACCCAATTGACCTGCACCTGCTTTAGGTAAAATATCTGGACTAACACTTTCTTTGTGATGAGTCGGTTGTTTTAATTGTGAAAATTCACGCCTAGCATGTTGTAAATCTTTCACATGGTGCGTTGATGAAACTGCCTTCTTTCGTTTGTCAGTTTTTTTCCATGTGACCAATGCTTGGTCTTTGTCAATACTTTGTATCTGACCAATCATGAAGTTATTCTCTGGATGTCTTACCCAATCACCACGATACACCTGTTCTGTCATACTCTCTCTTTTAGCAATATCTCTATACTTTAATTGCTCTTCTCGTTCTCTGTCACGCTTAGACCGATGTTGCATAATCGTTGGAGGATTTTGTATGCTCTTAACTGTATGAGCAATCACATCACCTTTTGATTTTGTTATACGTTTAATTGCACCTAACATATTACCCTCTTGTCAATGTAAGAATCTTTTGTATCTGAGCCTCAAGAATTGGTTTACGATTAGGCCAATTGATGTATGGTTTGTCTGCCGTCTTTAAAAGATTAGATAAAAAGGGCATAATAAGTTTTTCTACTTGTATCAATCTTGCCTTGTATTCTTCAACAGTCTCATCTTTTTCGGCAATGACTGCATTATATTCTTCTTCTGATACCGCAGAGAAACCAAAATCGTTATCACCATATTCTGCTAGAATTTTATTTATATCATATGCCATCATTTACTCCAGTTTTTCTGTGCAGTAAAATTCAGGTGAGAGAACTCAAGTCTATCAACCAACTTAACTGCATTACCTGTCAATCTATCAACTGCAACAAAACCTTCAGGATTTGTCACTTTGAAACCGTCTTCTGTTTGTACGAATGTACTTGTAACTTGTTTCATTTGTTGTAGTTTTTTGATAATCATATTCTTGGCATCAACCATGCCATTTTGTATATCAAATACATTTTTCAAATCGTTTGCAGCACCACGGAGAGTACGCATGATTTCATTCTTAATCATTGTCTTATCTCTCTTTGTCTTCTCCATCTTTGCAGAAACAATATCTTTGTTTAGTTTTTCTTCAACCCACTTTAGCAATTCTCTTGTGTGTGCGGCAGTATTAGTAATCTTTTGGCCTTCACGCACTTTGGTGTTGTTGAATGTCTTAATGTATTCTCTGATTGTATCACTATTAGAAATTCTACCAATAGACATTGCACTTGTTTGTTTGAATAATGAACCAACAAAGGAAAGAATAGAAGTTATTTGTTTTGTTTCTTCTTCTGTGAATGATGCAGTACCAGATGCATCGGTAAAATATGCATCACGAAACCAAACATCTTTAGTTGGTGTAAGATTTCTGATATCAATGTTAAATGATGCCTTCATATCAGCAAATGTTCTACCTGTGTATGAAGTATGAAACACAACACCCATTTGTGCAGCCTGCATTGTCTTTGCCAACTTAGAATCAGAAGGCACAGCATATATCAATGTGTTTGGTTGAAATGTGATATAACTTTCGCCATCAAGTGTTTTCTCAGAGAGGTCGCCTTTTGCAAACATCATATCACCTTGCAATACACCTTTGATACCAAGTTTTGGAAGATATCGTAAAGCAACTTTAAGTTTTGCATTAAGACCTTCACCTGGATGATTTTTATCAATGTCTGCATCAGTATAATTCAACTTTGCATTTGCATTGAATACACCTTTTGTGCCAACAAAGAATTTACCATTGTCTGGATTGATACCACAAAAGATTGCAGGTGAACCATCCCACTTTGTTGTGGTGTTTACTTTTGACGATGAATGACCTGCCAACATATCTCGGAGAGATTGTAAAAAGTTAATTGCATCACGACCACCTTGAACACCACGATTGAGAATTTCATCTTCAAGGTGTTCTAGGTGAAGGTTAGCACCTTCTTTTTTCGCTTCTGTTAAAAATTGTGTGAATTTCATATTAGGATATTTTTACAAAAAAGGAACTTTGGTCTGTGTTTGAAGCGGCATATCGTAAAAAGTCCGTAGCAATTTTATTTCTAGTGGGTCCATTTACACTTAAAAAGATATCAATAAATTTCATGTTTATGTATTTAGAGAACAAATAACCAGCCGATTCTTTCTGTTTTAAATTTGCATTGATGACGAAATCTTCATAAGGTAGGATTGTACCATCAAAGTGTTTTTTATAGAGGCGATAAAACTCTTTAAAAAACTCTTTTGATTTGGTGAAATTAATTACTTCTTTTTCTTCACGGTCAAAGACACCTTCGCCTGTGTATTTTTTAAGGTAGAAGTTTACGTTACCGCCACCAATTTTACCACCTGCGGCAGTTGCACCTTTAATTTCACCTTGCCAACTTGCTTCACCTGATGTGGCACGAAATTGAATTTCTTTTTCTCCAACTGTCATATAAAGGTCAATTGAATTGAAGAATGGTGGTAATGGACCACGTTCGCTTGCAGAAGTAACACGGAAACCACCATAACGATAGTCTTTATTTTCTTTTACACTTAATGCATTATATTCTTCAATGTGTGCAGTTGCACCAACTTTTTTCAATGAAACACCAACCAATTTCTTTGCACGAGCAAAATCATAAATGTCTTTGTTTAAAGAAGACCAAGAATCACTATTGATTGTTGGAACTTTCTTTAATGTTGTCATCCAAATATCACCTGGATTCCATTTGTCATCTGAAAATGAACCTGGTGCTTGTGGGTTATCAGATTTCTTATCTGCATCATATACGATTTTTTTACTTGCATACACCTCATTCATAAAGTCTGAACCTCTATGAAAGTATACAGGTGTACCACTCATCTTATAGTTTTTATATAAGATGTTTGCAGACTTAACATATGATTGAACCCATTCAGCAGGTGAGCGCTCAAGTATAGTATCTAAATTATCGGACAGATAACAATAAGTCATTGCAGTTTCAAGGTCTTCAAATGTCAAATCTTCCCATTTAATAGTGCGTTTCAACACATTGTAAACCAAAGAACAAACAAGTGCTTGGCCGCACTCAACAATAGCAGTAACATCAGCACCTGCACCAGAACCGCCACCACCAAAGTCGGGATCCTTTTTAATTTCTTTTAATGAAATCTTACGAGTACCGACTAAAAGAGTGAGTGTCTTTTCGTCCCATTTTGTACCATTCACTTTTTGGCCATTATTTAAAGTGAATGGTCTTTTGTCAATAATTTTTCGTTTAAAGATTTGAGTTCTAGGAATTCCTTTGTAGGGTCCTTTTCCTGCTTCCTTCTTTAAATCTGCTGGCGTCATTATTAATACTCCGTTATTTTGGAGTATTTATGCTATCACAACTACCGTATTATGTCAAGCACAGTTCCATTTGTCCAGACTTCTTGTTCATTCCTAATGCGCTTTTCTGTTGTTAATGTGTCAAAACGATTCATTGCTTTCTTTCGCCACCATTCAATGATATTGGCCAGATGATGTTTCTCATAGTTTTCACCAGGTAATAACTTCTCTGTATCACCATTGACAAATTCTATCATATTCTTAAATCCATAGTCTGAAATGAAGTATCGCTTCTGTTCATTCAGATTCTTTGCGTTTTCAATAGTCAACTTAAACTTATCACCTTCTGGTGTGCCTTTGAGTGCAACCTTAATAAGATTGACCATTGTATTAGATATCTTTAGTTTACGACTGGATGCATCTTGTGGTGCCAAATCTTCACCTATGATATCTTCAATGTAATCTTTCAGGTCACTATAGATTTTGCCATGTAACATAGGCATAAAATCACTATCAGTTAGGCCTTTGAATCTAATCAGAGGTTTCATACCATCATATTGTGATACTGCCTTAGAACTACCATACAAACTGGTAGTCTCAAACAAACAGGTTGTCATTTTATATTTGTCATCAAGCATCTTACGAACTTCATGCGAACAACATATAGCAGCCAGTAATTTACCACCAAGATAATTAAAACCAAATGGTTGTGCAGGTACGATAACAAACCCCATCGCAGCACAAGCATTGAATCGTTGTGCGCCATTTTCATGTTGTGTGAATACACGACCTAACATATCATTACGAGGTTTGCAATTGATAACAGGAGAACCAAGACGAATGAAACCAACCCACTTCTGAGTTTTCTTTTCAATTATTGCCAAACGCAAACAACGACCAGGTATACTTGTCATATTTGAATGTGAAGAAATCATATTCAAGTAAGTGTCCCATCGGTCTTGTGGCAATTCAATGAGTTCAAACTCCATGTCAGCAGGTGACATTGTGAAATCAGAGAACAAGTCTTCTTCAGGTCCCATACCAAAGAGTACAGGTGACCTTTCTGACATTGATGCCACTTTTTGTTCACGCATGTATTCATCAATACGACCAAACTTATCAAAGTAGTCTGAGAATACATTTGCACAATGAACGGCTTGTTCTTGTGTTAACTTCATACTTTCAAACCACCAAAGTCTTTTCTTCTTTCACGATTACCAAATGTGTTTATTGGTTTATCAGGAATGCCTGCATCAACAATATCTTGTTGTGCGGAATCTTCTACATCATACAGTCTCATCTTTGCACGGTCAATACCAAGAACAAATCTCTTATGTAAGTTTGGATCACCATAACGATTCTTCAATTGTTTAACAAGAATCTGACCCAAGGCCTCAAGTTCTTCATTACTCACTAACGCAAACATAAAGTCGGCAGTTGCAGGCAGACCAAACGATTCAGAAGTATCTTCAAGACCAGGATCAGAATTACTGAAACCACTACGAGTTGTTTGTGTAGCAGAGACAACTGGCAGTCCAAACTCAACGGCAAGACCACGAAGTTCTTCTGCAATCGCCTTGATGTATGAATAACTGTTTACGTTTGCGCCAGGTTTAATTCTTGCAGAGCAACAAATGTTTAGATAATCAATAAAGATAATATCTGGTCTAAAATTCTTCTTCAAAGCCAAATCATTCAACAATGCACGAAAATGTAATACAGATGCACCAGCAGTTGGATATTCTTTGATGATTAACTTACCTTGTGTCTTTGCTTTCAATGCAGAGAATTTTCTTGTGTAATCTTCTTTACTGATTGTTCTCAATTCATCTAAATCAATATTTAATAAGTTGGCATCGATTC
>Ga0208975_1000823_pt1 | contig 14176 bp, 16 predicted proteins | sample GreLakmeER78MSRF_FD_187700 | JGI IMG/M metagenome (GOLD analysis project Ga0208975, IMG submission 187700) | Freshwater lentic microbial communities from great Laurentian Lakes, MI, USA - Great Lakes metaG ER78MSRF (SPAdes) | ecosystem: Environmental > Aquatic > Freshwater > Lake | place: Great... | reverse complement strand
TGGGTCAATCGTAGAGGGGATAAAGAAAATGTTGGATTATACCATTGTTGTAACACCTAATTCGTATAACTTGAAGCATGAGTTAAGGAATTACATTTGGAACGACCGCAAATCTTCCACACCCTTAGACGCAGATAACCACGGGTGCGATTCCCTTAGATATATATTTTCAAGACTTGCGCAAGGCAGCGATTTACTTGCATTTAATTAAAATAAAGAAACATGACAGATAAAGAAAAGGCGTTAATAATCATTGACTTAATCGAAAAGATTACGCAAGAAATCATTGATAAGCCAATGCAAAGAAAGAAATACTTGCAAATGCGAGGTCACCTTGAAAAAGCCGTTAAGCTAACAGGGAATGGAATCAAAAGGGAATGGTCACGACCGCCCAGCCTTCCGATTGTTAGTCATGCCAAAGCCGAACCGATTCCTTTTATACCTACAACAACCGAAACCAATGGCGATTTATTGGCTGATAATATTCCCGTCGTAACCAAAAAAGCAAGGAGAAGATAATGGTAATATTTAACATCGGTAACAAACAAATAAAGTACAATTATCCTGAGACGGCGTCGGATATTACTTTGGAACAATACATCTACTTTGCCAAGTTCCTTTTGCCTGAGCATCCTAAAGTTGAATTGGAAGCGATTCAATACATGAACGAACGGGACGCGGTTTATCAAAAGATTTTACCGTATGCAAAGAAACTAAAGGTTGATTCAAAAAATGTTCAACAAATAAACCTTGTTTATGACTTAGGTAAAATATTGCAAGAGAAGGAAGTAAAGGATAATGTACGTCGTTTCCTTCCTTCTTTGATTGACCAATGGAATGAACTTGATAAACAACTTACAACACGGTTGGAAATCATGGACGAGGTCTGGGAGGCAAAAGAAAGATACCCGTACATGGCAAAGGTAGTTAACTATTTTACAGGCATTCCCCTTGACGCTTGCTTTGGCAAAGTGGCTGATAGCTTAGAATTAAAATACCTTGTTTACATTTACGGAAAGATAATGAACGCCATTAACACACCAACGGAAACAAAGTATAAGCAACTGTACGATTTTAACGGTAAGGTTTACACCCTTCCAGAAAGGTTAATGGAAAAATCAACGCTACTTGAATTTACAATGGCGGCTCAATACGATAAGGCAATGAACCAAGTGAAAAACGGTGACCCTGAGGGCTTGCTAAACATCATGGCAGTTCTTTTAAAACCATTGGGCGAAGATTACAGCGACGAACTCTTTGAGCAAAACAAGGTCGACTTTTTACAAATGTCTTTGCAGACATCTTATGAGGTTGCTTTTTTTTTGACCAAGTTAAGCGAGAAATATACCTTAGATTTGCAGACCTCTATGTTGCAAAGGGCGATGGAAAATCTCAATTAGCAAGTGAAAGGCTTAATGAAAAATACGGTTGGTACTTGACAATTAAGAAAGTGGCTGAGTCAGGATTGTTTAATTTAACAGGATTTACACCTATGGAATCAGCAGAAAAAGCAAAATTGTATCAGGTCTTTCAATACCTTGCGAGCAAAGCAGCCGAGGAAAAAGTTATCGATGAAATATCTAAAGCCAAAAAATGAGTTTAGTCCAATTAGCAAATATATTCGAAGCCGCCACCGACGCCGTAAACGGGTTAAACGGCTTTTCCTTTGGCTGGGCATCAGACCGCGTCCGTTCTCAAATATATACGGAAGAAGGCGAAAATAATACCAACATATTTCCACGGGTATTCTTTGCCGTGCCAACTTTGACAAACAACCCAGTCACTCGGAGGGATACCTATCAAGTGACTTTGTTTTTTGATGACCTTTTAGGCTATGATGAAAACGGGGACGTTGATACAACTTTACAGATAACAAAATGGTCAAACCTTATCGCATTTGCAGAAAGGTTTATTTTGGAATTAGGTACAACGAAAACAACAAATAGCATACCAGACCAAGTAAATCTTGTATTGGATTCCTTTACATCAATTCAAAGGTTAGTAACGGTTCAAGCAACTTTTAATATTTCAATAAAAAGCGAATGTTAGAAGGTTTACAAAAGTTAGCGGACGATATTAGCCTTTTAGCCATTACGGTTGTGGCGAATGAATGGAGGGCGCAAGGGCATGAGTTATCAGGGTCGGCGGTTAAGCAAATGGAAACGGTCATAAGAGAGGAAATTGCAACCATTGTAATTGAAGGATACGTTCCTGATTACATGGCTATAAATAACTCAGGGGTAACGGCGGCAAGGATTCCTTACACGCCAAATTCTGGCAGACCGCCAAGTAAATATATAAGCGGCTTAATTGATTACGTCAAACGACGTATGGGTAAAAGTGACAAAGAGGCAAAGGGTATTGCTTTTGCCATTGCATCAAAGCATAAGAAAGAGGGAATGCCGACAAAAGGGTCGGTAAGATTTAGTACAACGGGGAAAAGAACGGGATTCATTGAACAGGCATTAGACAAAAGTAGTCCAAAGTTTATTGAATTAATCGAGAATGCCATTACCTTTAGCGTGGAGGCAACAATTGAAAGTTATTATAAATCAATTCTTAACAGATGAGTTACACGATAAACCCAGATTCTTTATCAAGCCTTCTTTATCCTGTATCTTATCGCAGCATTGAGCCTTCGGCGGTTGTTCAGCAACAAATCGACGTTTACGTTGGTGGCAGTCTTGCGGGTTCTTTTCTTGCCGCTCAAACGGGAACAAGTGGAAGCAGCGCGGTCTTTGATACCAATGTACAATCTTTCCTTTATTCCGACGTTGCACCAGTTACAGGAACAAAGACAAGTTTCTTTGGAACGCTTGATACTTATTCTTTGACAAATAACACGGATGTAATAAAGTCCGTGTTTTGCGTTGCAAAAAATCAAACGGTAAGTAGTGCGGGTTTCCTTATTACCTCAACCGCAAGCCAAAATAGTAGCACGGCTTTTGTTATTCCCTCACAATTTTACGGGGACGATAACGATTTTAATCTAAGCGACTTTTATCAACCGTCGGCAAATCCATTTAAATTCCTTACTACAAGCAACCAAGACAGGCGATGCAATGAGGATGGGAATATCCATCTTTCATTTGTCGGCAAAGGGGTAAACTCAGCACAATTTGAGTTTTGGACTAAGTCAGGAACTTCAGCCGTTACAATTGTAGATTTTGTAAATTCAACAGCAAACAATGACTTATATTCTTTGTCCATTGGTGTAGCTAATATTTTTGGAAGTACGGCGGTTTTTCATGCGGGTAATTTCCCTTCTAATTCCAGCGCCTATTCATTCTATGAAGTTAGCGTAGGTAATTACACTGGTTCGTATGAACGACGCAGTGAAAAAATACAAGTAAACATTGAGCCTAATTGTTCAGATAACATTGACTTACATTGGTTCGGGAAGTATGGCGGCGCAGAAAGTTATCAGTTTAGAGGCTTGATAGTAGATTTACAAAACGCTAATGCAGATATAATCAACATTTCGCAACCGTGGAACGTGGCAGCAAGTCCACGGGCAAACAGTTTTGACAAAACAATTATTAAGACAAATCAAAGGGTAAATAAAAGAAAGCAAGTTAAATGTAATATTCCGCACGAAGACGCGGTTTACGTTGCATCAATGTTTTATAGCCCTGAGGTGTACATTATTGAAAACGGTAAGTATGTCAATGTTACAATTTCCAACGCAGAAACATTGACGGACAACAACAGGGCAACTGACATTGAAGTTTCTTTTGAAATTACCTATCCAAATAAACCAACCGCTCAACTATGATAAAACTATTTATAGGCGGTCAAGAAGTAGATTTAAATCAGGATGAGGTCAACGTAACGATTGATTATTCAATCGAGAACATTGAACTTGGAAATATATCAGGTGCGCATTCAAAAAGAAACGTAACATTACCCGCAACAAAGACAAACGTAAACATATTCCAAAACATTACCGATGCTGGGGCTATTGTTACTAATGCTTACAAGTTATTGTCAGCAAGACTCGAAGCCGATGGCGTGCCAATTCTCACAGGGAAAGCACAATTAGAGGGAGCAGATTTACAGGCAATCAATTCAGGTTTTGTTGCATCAAATTTTAAGGTCTCATTGATTGGTAATAATGCAGATTGGTTTGCGGACGTTGGAAACACATTAGTAAGGGATTTAGGTTGGGACGACATAGAAATAAATACAACAAATGTAAAAACCAATTACGACCCGTTGACCTCAGAACATTGCTATATCCTAATGAAATGGAAGGCGTGGGAAAATGAAACATTTATTGTAAACAACGAGATGACCCCAGCCATTTTTGTATGGCAAGTATTGGAAAAGGCATTTTTAAATAGAGGCTATCAGTTAAACAGTATTTTTAAGACCGACCCTTTTAATCGTTTGATTATTCCAATGGGCTTAGAACTTGGCGCGGATTATTTAAATGACTTTGTAAACCTCAGGGCATCAATTCCAAGCCCGTCATTATTAAGCAATTCAAATTCTTCGCCTATTCTTATAACTTTTACAGACGAAACAACTTCGCCAAACTTTGACACGGGTGGAAACTATGTAAGTGGGGTTTATACCGTGCCAATTACGGCAACATATACCTTAAAGGCTGAATTAAATATTGCAAATACTATTCTTGTGCCTACTCCGACGGACGAAGTATTAGTCGGTTGGGAAATAAACGGGGTGTTTGAGGAAGGTGAAGACCTTGGACAAGAACCAAGTTTTGACGATTCGGTAATCATTGAATTTATTACCGATTTGGTTGAAGGCGACTTAGTTCGATTTGTCGTAAAACATAATAATTGTGGTTTCCTTATGGGTTTAAACGGCTCAATCGAAATTATAGGAAGCAAAGCAATATTTGAAACGGGCAGAACATTTGACTTACAATATGTTATTCCTATTTCATGGTACGTCCGCGATGTGATAGCAGACCTTACAACGATTTTTAACCTTGCATGGGAAACCAATGTACTAAGTAAACAAGTTTACGCGTACCCTAAAGACGATTATACGCTAAGGTATCGGGCTGATGCCACGGGAGCAATAAGCCTGACAACATTTGAAGGCTTCTTTAAAGGCTCAGATAAATACGATTTAAATACCCGTGACGTTGAAGGCTCAGATTTTCAAATCTTAGACGGTTACAAATCAAGTCAGGTACTGGCATATTCCACGGACGACGATACAACGAACAAAGAGGAGGAGCGACGAGGGGTAAATATTTATTCTGGTGGTTACAATTTTCCTACAGACAGATTTGACAACGGGGTTGAATTTATATATACAAAGTTCTTTGCCAAAACCATTCATATAAGCGATGTCGATATAACATCGGGAGGAATATACGGGGCGCAAATGCCGCTTGTCTTTGGCGATGATTACAACACGGTAACAGATGCTGAACCAAATTACAACCTTGCACCTCGTTTGCTTTATTACGCTGGAAGGCGCAACGGCTTAGATGGTTATATAAGGTTGTACGATGACACATCGAGTGCCTCAAGTGCTTTTGATTTCCCCGCTGCCTTTATGGTTAATTACAATGACCCAAGCGGTGGGGATTTTAATCTTTCCTTTTCGGACGAGGTAACCAATTACACGAACGTAATGCAAGGTATTTTTAAGACCTTCCATTTGCAGACTTACAAGCGCATTGAACTGGGTAAGGTTTATACCACGTTTGCAAAGTTGAAGCCAAAGGACATAACGCAGCTTTCATTTAGACGCAAGGGAATTATTGGTTCATCAAACTTTATTATACAAAGCATTGAGTATAATCCAAAGTCAAATAGTCCAGCCAAAACGGTTTTGCTTTACGATGAAAAGCCAAATGTAAATGACCTTACTAAAGTATCAAATACAATTACATTAGCTGGTTCAACGCCACAATCGGGAACGGTAACAGGGTCGGGTAGCGGTTTAGTTGGAGCAAATGGGGCAAGCGTAAATATCCAATTATCTTACACGCCGTTCATCAACTCAATGACTAATGTACTTGTTCTTCCTGTTAACTCAGGTATTACTCAGGTAAGCAACACGAATGCAAATGTACTTGTATTCCAGAACGGGCAAAAGTTAATACCAACCATTCAATATATAATCGGTGGTTCAACTATTGGAATAAATGTAAATACCCACTACGATGGGGCAAATTACGAAGTAGTTGTAAACGGCGTAACAAAAGGATAATGGAAGACAAAGAATCATTGGGTAAAAAGGTATTTCTTGAATTTTATTCAAACTTTATTCTTGATGATGAAATTGAGGAAACGGGGCGCGTGTTTTATCTTGCACAAAAGGCTTCAATGATTCACCTTAAATTGATTCGCGGTATTTTGCAAAACGATGAATATATTATTAATATGGCATACCTTAAAGATGTCATTAATAAAATAAAAATATAATGGCTGAAAAGGTAATAGGTTTTAAAATCCAGATAGAAGGTTTAGCTGGAACAATCGAAACGGCAACGCAATTAAAAAGGCAAATAGCTGAGTTAAATTCCGAATTAAAAAAGACCGCAGACGTTGACGAAATTAAGAAACTTGAAAAAAAGTTAATTGATTTAAAAGCGGCTCAATCTTTGGTTAACGATGTCACGCGGGAACAAGTTAAGTTAAGGAAGGAAGAAATAGCGGGTATTGATAAAAGCGAAGGGGCTTACCGCCGTTTATCAAAGGAATTAAATGACCAAAGAAAAAGATACAAGGATTTAGCAGCCGCTCAACAAGACAACACACAGGAGGCAAAAGATTTATTAGTTTCAATTAATGCTTTAGACAAAAGATTAAAGGGAATAGATGCCACGGTTGGACAATTTCAAAGGAACGTCGGCGGTTATACCGAAGCATTATCTAACTTTTTCCCGAAACTTGGCGGTTCATTAGGACAAGTTACAGGGGCTATTGGTGGATTAAGTATGGGCATAACCCAACTTGGAAAGACAACGGGTGCTGCAAATATAAGTTTAGGTGCAATTGGCATTGCCTTAACTGCATTTAGTGCTATTAGTGAAATATTTGCAACAATTAATCAAACGGTTGAAGAAACAAGAAAGTTATCAGCACAAGTACAAAATTTCACACAAGCCACAGGCTCGACATTACAAGATTTTGTATCACAATCAAAAGCAATTGCTACAACTTATTCCAAAGACGTAAATGAAATTATTGTTGCAGCTAATACTGCATCTAAGGAATTAGGAGTTAGTTTTCCAGAGGCTTTAAATGCAATTGAATTAGGTTTTAGAAAAGGTGCAGACGCTCAAGGTGAGTTTTTAAAAAGCTTACGAGAATATCCATCACAACTTGGTCAAGCTGGATTTAGTTTATCTGAATTTACGGCAATTGCTATTGATTCAGCTAATCAAGGTATTTATTCTGATAAAGCAATTGATGCAATTAAAGAATTTGGAACACAAACAAGGGAGCAGACAAAATCTGTAAAAGATGCTTTTGTTGACGCATTAGGTTCGGATTTTACAGAAAAGTTATTTTCTGATTTAAATACTAATGCCATTACTGGTAGAGACGCTCTTGCTTTAGTTACAAAAGAAATTCAAACGACTGGAGTATCAGGAAAAGAATTGCAAGGCTTGGTATCAACGGTTTTTGTAGGTGCTGGTGAAGATGCTGGAAGATATGTTTTATCCTTAGGCGATGTTCTAAATAAAACAAATGAAATATTAGGCAGCACAAGTGAATATCAAAATCAACAAAAAGCATTATATGAAAGTAATTTAGACCTTGAAGAAAGTCAAGCAGAATTAAATGAACTTCTTGGAAATACTGCAAGTGAATTTACTTTATTAAATAATCGAGCAAAAACATTTTTTAATAATTTTTTAACTGGATTGCTTGATGTAGCTAATAAATTACCAGCAACTTTTAAGGCAATTTCTACGGGATTTACTACATTTTTTTCAACTGGCTTTAATTTAAAAGCAGCTTTAAAAGCTAATAGTGATGTTTATAGAAATGAATTAGAAAAAATTAATAAGGAAGATAAAATTGCTTCGGATAAAAGAGCAGCACAGGAATTAATATTTAGAACTAAAACTGAAGCTGGGATTGAAAAAACTTTAGCTGAAAAAAGAGCATTAAGGAAAACCCTTATTTTTGGTGAAAGTGATTATATAAAAGTTGATAAAGAAATAAAAGTCCTTGAAAATAAATTAAAGCAATTTAGACCAATCAAAGACACAAATGAATCTACAGAATCTGGCAAAGAAGTTGCAAAGGCTTTTGTTGAAGGTTCTTTAGCTAAATTACAGGAAGAACAAAGTAAATTACAAAAGGCATTTGGCGAAGCCGTCGTTGGTTCTGGAACTCAAAAGGAATTGGCGGTAAAATTAAACGAAACCAACGCCCAGATTAAAACGGCGGTTGATGCCCAGAACGAAATACTTGGTAAGTCAGACGAAGAAAAGAAAAGGATTGCAATTGATGAAATAAATCAAAATTTCAAAGTTGCTCAGTCTGTCATTAACCTTGCACGTTCAAAGCAAACCACAACTGAAGATGAAATTGAAAACATTAATAATAAGCGTATTATTTTAGATGAGGATTATAACGCTGAGGTACAAAGAATAAATAATTTATTAGCCCTTGAAAAGACTGGCAGTAAAGAGGCTGAAAACTTGATTGTTGAAAGGCAAAATGCCGAAGCTAATTTTAATAAAAGCAAACAAAGTTTATCAAAAGAGGAAGTTAATGTTTACCGAAAGAATTTTGATGACATTGAAAAAGCAAATCAAGAGAATATTAAAAATGAAGAAGAGGCGGCTGAAAAATTAAAAGAAATTGACAAACAAAAGTTAGTAGATAAAAAAGCAAATACTCAAGAATTAATAAATTCAATTAGTGATTCTATTTTATCAGTCACCGACATAATTTCTACATTCCAACAGGCAAGGGCACAAAAGGAAGCCGAGGCAATAAACGAACAGATAACCAACACGGAAAACAATATTGCAGAACTTGAAGCAAAGGCTGAAAAGGCATCGGGATTAAGAAAGAAAAGAATTGAAAAGGACATAGAGGCACAAAAACAACTTTTAATACAACAACAAGCCGAAGCCGAAGCAATACGATTAAAGGCAGCAAAGGAAGATAAGAAGATTGCAATTATACAGGCAATTATTCAAGGGGCTTTGGCGGTTCAACGTGCTTTAGCGTCTGTTCCTTTTCCAGCCAATTTACTTGCAGCCATTCCAACGGGTATTGCAGCCGCAGCACAAATTGCAACCATAGTCGCCCAGCCCCTTGCCGAAGGTGGAGTCGTAACAGGGCAAAGGATTAATCAAAAACAAAACATACCTACGCGTTCAAACGGTGATAACGTACTTGCGTATGTTAAAACGCGGTGAGGTGGTATTAAACCAAGGCAACAAAGTTTACTTGGCGGTTCACCTACCTTTAGGCGCATTGGAATCAAAGGTTTTGCTGATGGTGGTTTAGTTCCGCCAATTTCTGCACCGATACAAGCCATATCAGGTAACAATGATTTAAGCAACTTTTTACAAGTGATTGAGGCAAAGACCGACGCAATAAATAATAGAATTGACAGGCTTCAAGCCTACGTCGTTTCCGATGAAATCGCAAGGGATTTAGCTGAGGGGAATAAACTAAAAGTAAAAGCAACTTTATAAATGTGTAACTGTATGAAAGGAAATTCAATTTGGGGTGAACTTGCAAGCCGTATACCCGATGAATATAAAACGCAAGTCATGGCAACGGTTGACAGGACTTACAGGGTTTTATCTATTGACCCGTCGGATATGGATTATTTATTTAATGTTTATAACAACTTTGTAAACAACTATGAGCCTGAAAGGAGGAACTGCCCAGCGTGCAGAACAAAGGTAGTTGGAAAAATGAGGCAAATAGTACAATTTTGGCGCGATGAACAATGAGAAAAATAACATTGATAAGGAATTATTAATTGAATTTCAGGAAAGCATCTTGCAAAAATTTAAAGCATTATGCGATAAGGATAATATAACATCAGACTTTTATACCCTCATTGACTTTCTTTATCAAACCAATATTATTAAAGATTTAACCATTGCCAAATTCATGGTCATGGAACTTTATCCAGCCGCCTTATTTGAAAACGAAAGCAAAATGAATGCTATTTTAGATATAAGTATCCGTACAGGATTAAGCGAAAAAACCGTGTATAACATGATTCAGCACCCTGAGTCCTTTGGCTATGGAATCAGCAAAAAAAGGAATAAGAAAAATAATAATAAATAAATTTACTGCATGACATACGCGGACTATCCAGACACGGCAAAGAATAACGCACGGAAGGCGTTAAACCATAAGAAGGACAACGGCTCTTCATGTGGAACTCGTGTTGGCTGGTTAAGGGCTAACCAAATCGCAAACGGCGAAGGCTTGTCTGAGGATACCGTCCAAAGAACGTATTCTTTTCTTTCCCGTGCGGAAACGTATGACCAAGGAAAATACTTTGATGAAGATGGAAACGAAATATGTGGTTCAATAATGTACGACGCATGGGGCGGAAGTGCGATGAGGGATTGGGCTGAAGCAAAGTTTAAAAAGATTGAAAGAAAAAAGGAAAGCAAAGCGATGGCAAAATATAATATTGATATTTTAGGGGAAATTTCTGAATCTGTTAATTCATACAATTCGGTAAGAAGTAAAATTAACGACGCAAAGGGTGAGGAAATTAATTTGTTTATTTCGTCTGGTGGTGGCTCAGTCACTGAAGGAATGGGAATAGCTGATTTAATTGCCAACTACCCAAACGAAACAACGGCAACAGGAATCGGACTCGTAGCGAGTATTGCAACGGTTGTACTGTTGTCGGCGGATAATGTAAAAATGACTGAGAACGCTTTTATGATGATTCACCGACCTTGGAGTTATACGATGGGTAATGCCGACGAACTTGAGGCAACGGCGGAATTATTGGATAAGATGGAGGCAAAGTTATTGGACATTTATTCGGCGGCGGTTTACAAGCGCAAAGGGAAACAAAAAGACCTTGAAAACAAGATTACACAAATGATGGCAGCCGAGACATGGTTGACCGCACAGGAAGCATTAGAGTTTGGTTTCATTGATGAAATTGTAAAAGTTGGCGAAAAAAATATTAATTTATTACCGTTGCAAAATAGCCTAAGCAAATTTCTAAATGTACCAGCCGCATTATTAACCAACAATAAAATTAATGAAGACATGGGTAATTCCATTTTAGAAAAAATCAAATCTTTGCTTAACAATATGGACGATAAAGAAAATATCGAAAATGTTATGCACGAAGAAGAGGAGATGAAAAAAGACGAGCCAAAGAATGACGAGATTGGTGACGCTATTCAAATGTTGAAAGACAACGGCTATTTTGTAATGAGTCCCGAAGAAATGGAGGCTATCCATTCAAAGCAAAAAGAGGAGATGGAATCTATGTACAAGAAGACCGATGAACAAAAGAACTCTATTAACGAAATTGAAACGGTTCTGGAAACATTGGGAAAAGAATTAGTAGCCCTTAGGGCGCAAGTTAAAAAAGGCGTTGGGCTTCCTTCGGGTGGAACAACATCTGAAAAGATTATTGAAACAAAAGCAAAATCGAGTCACTTTGATTCTTTTGCTTCATTAGTTAAATCTAAAATTTCACAAAGATAATGGCATTCAATCCAACCGCCCAGAACGAGAATGGCTTTTTGCAATCCAACACATACATTGGAAAAAATAGCCTTAATCGAACTAACCCTTATGCAAATGTTGACGGCTTAAACGCTGAACAACTTTACGGGGTTGATACCTATGAAGACCGCATTCCTATGTCCGTGACATACGCAATCGCTTCAGCTGGTGACAGAACTACGTTTACACCTATTTACGGTGTTACAAGTGCTTCTGATTATTTAAAGTTTAACTTGATTGACGAAAGTGGTAATGAGGCTTACGGACGCTGGATTTCTTCAGCACCTTCAGCAGCCTTTGACATTACAACCACCGCGTTAAACACGGCGAACGATTGGAAGGCTTTCTTTGCTACGTCTAAATCTGGAGCAAAGACCGAGTTTTCATTTAAAATTGAATCAGCAGCGGTATTAACAAATACCACGGCGACGATTACTTACGCAAATCTTTAAAATAAAAAACAAATGGCATCAGTTGAAATAAGCCAACTTGACGTATCCTTTAGAGGTACGGAGGCAAACAACATATTTTTAGAGCCAGTCTTTTTTGACGATGATTTACGCGGACAATTCCGTGTACTTGGAAACGTCGCCAATAAAAAGAAAATGGTATTTGTCCAAGACCTTGAGAATATTGTAAGAAAATATTCGGGTTGTGGATTTAACCCAGTTGGCGCGGTTGACATTTATCAGCGTACAATCGACGTTGAAAAAATGAAGGTTGATTTAGAAATGTGCTGGGATGAATTTGAAGACACAGTTTTCGAAGAGTTATTGAAAACGGGTACAAGGCTTCCAGATGTTTCGGGAACATTGATTGAAAACATTTTATTGACCCGTACCCAACAGGCGATTAGAAATGACATTACCCGTCTTTCTTACTTTGGTAATCAGGCTTCCAACAATCCTAACTATGACTCATTGGATGGATTTTGGACTGTTTATTACCCTCAGTTAGTTGCAGACGATTTGATTCCAAGAACAAACACAGGCTCAGGCGCTGACCTTGCGTCTGGTGATGGCTTTGCGATTCTTCGTGCAATCTACGACCAAGCACCTTTACAGTTAAAAGGTTTACCCGCTAACCAAAAGGTGTTTAATGTAACTGGTTCTGTATATTCTCAACTTCGTGAAGACATCGAAGAAGGCGGCGGCGGTGATTACGGTTTACTTCAGTTGATTAACGGGGTTGAGCAATTTACCTTCCGTGGTGTGCCTGTTGTGGCTCAATGGAGATGGGATGACATTGCAACTTCACTTGGAACAACTAAGCCTCATTATGTGGAATACACAACGCCACAAAATAAGGTAATTGCAACCGACGTGTTAAGCCCTGAGACGGCTTTAGAACTTTGGTACGACCAGAAGGACGAAAAGGTGTATATTAAGGCTCGTTTCAAGATGGGTGTTAATTATATCCACCATTCATTAATAAGCGTAGGCTACTAATCTAAAATAAATATGAGTGCAATAACAAGCGGATGGCTTAATCAATGTGTCGATGGAACTTGCGCGGGCGGTATCGGTAAACTTTATATCGCTAATGCGAATCAAGTTACTGGTTTTACTGCTAATTCAAGTGCAGCGGTAACAGCGATTACAATGTCATCAACTGCCTCAGTATTTTACGAGGTGGAATTTAGGGATAATTCGGGAGCATTTACGGAAACGGTAACGCAAGACCCAGATACTTTGTCGGTGGCTATTGAGCAAAGTTTAGTTGGTATTATTAATTGCCGTGACCAAGAGTTAAGAAACTTAATTCAAGACATGGCAAATCAGGCTTGCGGTTTGGTTTGTGTTCACGTTGAAAATACAGGGCTTTATTGGTTATGGGGTGCAGAAGTTATAGGCTCAAAGAAAAGACCAAGTAGGCTTACAAGTGCTGAAGGTTTATCTGGTGCTTTGTTTACCGATTCAAACCAAGAAACATTAACGATTACTTGCCGTACCACAAACAAAGCAAGATTTATTGTTAACGGCGAAACAGTGATGAACGCCTTAGATTAATAAAAAATGATAGTTAGAGATAAAAGTAAACTGATGATTTACGTCGGGAATGACCCAACGGGAAAGGCGGGAATACTAAAGAAGGCTATCGGAAATTTTACACAGGCAGAGTTAAGGGGTTGGCATAGCGTCAACCCCGCATCTGTTAGCCAACACGTCATTTATACGCCTGAGAAAAATACCTATGAGCCAAGTCAAGAAAACGATTCAAGCAGTACCGAACAGGACTAACAGAAATTTAAAAAGAAACAATAGCCCTTTATTGGCTTCCGTTACTTTAGATACCTCAAACACTATGTTAGTGCAAGAGGATATTTTTAATGAACCTTCCAGAGAAAGGCTTGATTTCACAGGCGCAAAATGGGTTAGATTCTTTACCCAGAAAGACGACTTTTTAAAAAGTCTTATTGCGATTGTAAACAATTCCCCAACGCTCAGGCGAATTATTGAGGATAAAGTAAACATGGTTGTAGGTGACGGATTTAT
>Ga0208975_1000821_pt1 | contig 14205 bp, 14 predicted proteins | sample GreLakmeER78MSRF_FD_187700 | JGI IMG/M metagenome (GOLD analysis project Ga0208975, IMG submission 187700) | Freshwater lentic microbial communities from great Laurentian Lakes, MI, USA - Great Lakes metaG ER78MSRF (SPAdes) | ecosystem: Environmental > Aquatic > Freshwater > Lake | place: Great... | reverse complement strand
AACGACCCCAACTACGGAATCGTTGAGGACTATGTAGACCCAGCATTCTTTATCCACAGCTTTACCTCTGACCCAAACTTTACGGATATAACCTACGCAGGCCACGTAAAGCGTATGAGCATCTCAGAACTTAAGCGCACAGCGGGAGACCAGTTTACCGAGGACGAGTACGAGAAGATGGCAAGGACGGTTATGAACCGCTTTGGCAATGACTCTAGCAGGCTGATGGGCTCTGGGTACGACCCAGGTATGGAGCGCTACTACTACGGATACGACGAATACACCATTGAAGTACTTGACTTTGAGTTCGTTAGCGTTGATAACATCATCTTCGAAAAGAAGGAGTCTCGCTTTGGAAACGTTGGATTCTACTACAAGGGCCACAAGTACACCGCCCCACAGCAGAGTGTGTACGATAGGGAGGCTGTTTATATGCAGAACCAGACGCTGTATGGTGGCAATTATATTCTAGGGACTGACTACATCTACGACTACGGGTTGAAGAAGAACATTCCTAAAAATGTTCACGACCTCACCCGCACCCGGATGAGCTACAGCATTGTGGCTACCAACATCCGAAAGTCTATCCCCAAGTCTATGGTTAGCGGAATCATCGGCTTTGCCGACCAGCTGCAGATTACCCACCTAAAGCTCCAGCAGTCTATCGCTAAGGCTAAGCCTGATGGACTGATTATCGACATCGAGGGACTTGAGAACGTGCAGCTAGGACGTGGCGGAGAGCTACAGCCTCTGGACCTTCAAGACATCTACGAGCAGACGGGTATCTTCTACTACCGCAGCAAGAACCCTGACGGTAGCTTCCAGAACCCACCGATCCGTCCCCTTGAGAACGGCATCAGGAACATCAACGAGCTCATCACCATCTACAACCACGCTCTGCGTATGATTCGTGATGCTACGGGCATCAACGAGGTTATGGACGGCTCAAGCCCTAAGGGAGACCAGCTTGTTGGCGTACGCCAGCAGCAACTGGCGGCAGGCAACAATGCTCTTGGGGATATCAGCAATGCAGCGATTGTGCTGTACCGCAGAATCTGTGAGGACGTTGTGAAGTGTCTTCAGATACTTCCTCCTAAGTCTATCCTGTACAAGGCCTACGAGACGGCGATTGGCAGGGAGAATATGGCTGTTCTGTCTAGCTTCTCTAATCTGCCTATGTACAACTTCGGCGTTAGGGTTGTCGCTGATATGAACGAGATTGACCGTATGTACCTCGAGCAAAACATCCAGGCTTCTATTGCCCAGGGCGAGCTTGACATCGAGGATGCGATTGCTATCCGTCAGTTGAGGGACATCGACCAAGCCGAGAGGCTGCTTATCGTACGCCGCAAGAAGCGTATGAAGGTCCGTCAAGAGATGGCCCAGCAGAACTCTCAGTTCCAAGCTCAGGCCAATGCACAGGTTGCTCAGGTTACCAGCCAAGCCAAGATGCAGGAGGACCAGATGAAGGCTCAGTTGGATGCTCAGAAGATCCAGCTTGAGGCCGAGGCTAAGGCTCAACTTCTGCAAGTGGAGTACGGACTTAAGATGCAGTTAGCTCAGCTGCAGGGAGACTACGGAATCAAAGAACAGCAGATTGAATCTGGTGTACGACAGAGTGCCGATCAGGAGGCTGAAGACCGCAAGGACAACCGCATTAAGGAGCAGGCAGTTGCGCAAAGCAAACTGATTGCCCAGCGCAAGGGAGACCGCTCTGAACTGCAGAAGCAGGACCTCGAAGGTCAGGACGATATCGTGGATGTCATACTAGGAGAGCGTTAATTAAAGAAGTAAATTTGCACTATGTCTTCATCCTGCTCTACCACCGACACTGTAAACCTCGACAACGCTCAGAGGGTTGACATCATTTGCAGAAAAGGTGATACCTTCTCTCTAGAGGTGGACTTCTATGATGCCAGCAACCAGCCCATTGACCTCACGTCCTACACGTGGAAGATGGAGGTATCCGAGAGCGACACCTCGGCATCCCCTGTCCTTAGTTCAACGGCCTTTAGTTACAGCGGTAACAGCACAGGAACGCTTTTTGTTACCGCCACCGCCGCCACAATGCTAACGATTTCTGCTGGTATGTATGTATACGGGCTCCAGAGCAATGTTGCGGGAGTCATCAAGACTTGGCTTTATGGTTTATTTACTGTTAACGAAGACGTAGTCGACTAAGATGGGAGCTATCATTGTAAAAGAAACAGGTAACACGGTTGCGGTAACGGAAGTTGCTGGAAGCTCTACTGTTGTCACCGAGAAGGGCAATAGCGTAACGGTCACTGGTGTCATCGGTGGCGTAACCCTCGATGCCAACTTTGTATACGTGCAGGCCTCCCCTTCTGCTACGTGGGTCATAACCCACAACCTTAACAAATACTGCTCCGTAACGGTGGTAGACTCTGCCGACAATATTGTCTTTGGAGAAGTTTTATATAATTCACTAAATCAAGTAACCCTAACATTCGCTGGAGCCTTTAGTGGTGAGGCATTTTTCAACTAAGCTATGGCTATTATTTATCTATCAAAAATTAAAGCTACAGCAGCTCTTGACCTTGACAAGACAGAACTGCAGAATGCGGTCATTCAGAATCTCGCTACCGCTCCGGCCTCCCCTAATGAGGGTCAGGTGTACTACGACTCCTCCGCAGGAGACAAGTCAATCTACTTCTGGGACGGAACCAACTGGGTTGACGTAGGTGGTGATGTGCGTAGCGTAATCGCTGGCGCCGGTCTTACCTCTAGCGGAACCCGCGATGTTACCCTTAACGTAGGACAGGGTGTTGGTCTTCAGGTGAACGTTGACGACGTACAGCTGAAGCACCTAGGCCTTGAGGACCTTACAGATCCCAACGCCGACCGTATCTTCTTTTGGGACGACAGCGCAGGAGCGTCTAAGTTCTTGGAGGTGTCTACCGCAAGTGGTATCAACATCACAGGAACTACTTTGGCTCTTGCCTCCATTCCCAACTCATCGCTTACCAACTCAAGTGTAACCTACACCGCTGGTGCTGGTTTGACTGGGGGAGGCACTGTAGCCCTTGGCGCAAGTGCTACGCTAAACATCGGAGCAGGAACGGGTATCACTGTCAACGCTGACGACGTACAGCTCAAGAACGCAGGAGCCCTTACCAACAACACTGTTTCCAAGTGGGACTCTGCCAATGGCCAGTACATCAACTCGTCTATTACCGACGACGGCTCAACGGTAACGATTGGGGGTAACCTTGACGTAAACGGAACTACTACTACCATTGATAGCATCATTGTATCTATTGGCGACAATATGATGCAGTACGCCAACGCCAACGTGGCGAACAGCGTAGACATCGGCTTCTATGGCAACTACGTCAACAGCGGAACGAAGTACGCTTCGTTCTTCTACGATGCCTCTGCTAGCTCGGTGGGTGAGGCTGTGTTCAGCCTTGGATTCACCGCTACGGAGCCCACCTCTACTGTTTCCAGCCTTACCGTTGGTCGCCTTGTCGCCAACGTAACGGGAGACCTTACCGGTAACGCTTCTACGGCTACGGCCCTTCAGACCGCTCGGACTATCAGCATCACTGGTGACGCTACGTGGACCGTTACGTTTGATGGCACTGCGAACGTCACAGCAGGCCTTACGCTTGCGAACACCGCCGTTACGGCAGGAAGCTACGGCTTAGCCGGTAGCGTGCCTCAGATTACGTTTGACTCAAAGGGACGTGCCACTGCTGCTGCCAACGTAGCGATTGCCATCACGGCATCGCAGGTGACGGACTTTACTGCCGCTGTTCAGGCTATCATTGATGGAAGCGGAGCTGTTGCTAGCGTTGGTGATGGAAGCAATACTGCTTACACGATTACTCACAACCTTAACAGTCGTGACGTAATTGTTCAGGTGTACGACAACGCTACGTACGAAAATGTGTTCGTGGACACAGCTAGGACTAGCGTGAATGTTGTCACCGTAACATTTGCTACAGCACCAGCAAGCAATGCGTATAGAGTCGTTATCCAAAGGGTTTCGTAGACACGTGTAACATATTTGAGCAGCGGTGGTTGGCGTAAGCTTTCCACCGCTTTTCTTTATCTTTGTAGTATGAAGCTGTGCGGTAAATGCAAAACTGAGAAACCATTTGAAGAGTTCCATAAGTGCAAGTCGCACAAAGATGGTCTATCATCTCATTGCAAGCCCTGCAAGAAGATTGCTGATAGGAAGTACGTAGAAGAAAACAGGGATGCTCTCGCAGCTAAGAAGAAGGAATACAACGAAAGAAACAAAGAGCAACTAGCTGAAAAAAAGAAAATATACTCGCAAAAAAATAAAGAGATACTAAAGGAATATAAGAGACAATACTATCTAAAGAATAAGGAATCGATAGTAGTAAAGAGAAACGAGTATTACGAAAAGACCAAAGATATTGCAATAGCTAGAAGTAGAAAGCACTATAGAGAGAACAAAGAGTCTATTGTCATAAAGAAAAGAGAGTACGACAAAAGACGCAGAGAATCAAATCCAGTGTTCAAGTTAGTTTGCAATATGAGAACAAGAATATATCAGCATTGCAGAGCAATGAGCTTGAACAAGAAGTTTAAGACGTTTGATGCTCTTGGTCTAACGCAAGACGAGTTTAAGACATATATTGAGTCACACTTTGTTGATGGTATGACTTGGGACAACTATGGCCACGGCAAAGGCAAGTGGTCTATCGACCACACCAAGCCCCTTTGCACGGCAAAGACAGAAGAAGACGTTTTCACACTGAATCACTACACTAATCTCCGTCCGATGTGGTGGTTCGACAATTTAGCTAAAGGCGGTAAATACCAAGAACAATGAGTATCAGATTTCTGTCCGGGATTAACGTAGACTCGAACACGCTGTTCGTTGATTCTACCAACAATAGAGTTGGTATAGGGACGGCGAGTCCCACAGCCGCACTGCATATTGTTACTGGGGGGTCAACACAGATACGTCTACAACACGACTCCTGGAACTATTGGGATATAACGTCTGCCTACAACACTACAAATGCAGACTTATACTTCTCTATGGCTGGAGCCGAAAAGTTTAGGATTAACGCATCTGGCAACGTAGGTATTGGTACTACTAGTCCGGCCGTTAAATTTGTTGTAAGTAATGCAGGGGCAAGCGGATTTGAGGTTGACCCAACGGGAGGTGTAGGCGGTGGACCAGTATTACAGGCATATAATAGAAGTACGTCGGCTTATATGTCTCAATCCTATTATGCCTTATCACATACATTTAATGTTGGAAGTGGTGCAGCGACTAGAGCAGTTGACATCACCAGCGCAGGCAACGTAGGCATTGGCACTACGAGTCCTTCGTATAAGTTAGATGTATATGGAGATATAAGAGCTGGAGGAGCAGACCCATTGCTTATACTTCAGCCAAATTCTGGTACTTATGCGTTTTTTCAGAAGCTGTCTGCATCAAATGGAGACTTTTTACGTTTGTATGACGGCACAACTTATTCTACATTTTGGAAAAACGGCAACGTAGGTATTGGAATCACTAACCCACTCACTAACCTTCACGTTGTTGGAACAACTGAAGCTAGAGTACGAGTATCTGAATCTGCTGGTGCATCTTTGGAGTTATACCAACAGACAACAGATTCTTATATTTTATCAAGTAATGCTTTAAAATTCTACAATGGGGGCTCAGAGCGAATGCGTATTTCATCCGCAGGAGCTCTCAAACTAAGCGCTTATGGTTCCGGTTCAAATACCGGAACCGCCACCCAGCGTCTTGCTGTTGACGCTAGCGGTAACGTCATTGAGATACCCATTGGCTCAGGACCAGTAGACGGAAACGGTACTGCGAACTTTGTTACCAAATGGAGTGATGCTGATACGATTACTAACTCGCAGATATTTGACAATGGTACGAGTGTAGGTGTTGGTACTACGAGTCCTACTGAGTTTTTTCATATAAGAAGTACAGGTTTTGCTACTCCTTTGTATATAGAACACACAGCTGCTACATCAGCTTATTTAGGAATCGCAAATAGTGGAGGTAGAGCATATATATATAGCTCAAGTAACGATTTAGTTTTTGGCACTACGGCTTCTGTTACTGAGCGAATGCGCATTACTAGCGCAGGCAACGTCGGCATTGGGACAACGAGTCCAGGAGCTAGACTTTCAATACAAAATAGCGGCACTACTGATAGTATAATTTCAGAATACCGAATGACTAACGGCAGTAATGCTGCTACCTTTAGAACAGATGATAACGTTACATTTGGTATCCACTCTCAAAATTCGGGAGATATATACATTAAAGATACCTCAGATAATGTATTATTTTATGGTAAAAATGGAGGCAACGTCGGCATTGGCACTACGAGCCCAGGCGCAAAGCTTGATGTTTCTGGTAATGCGAAATTTGGAGGAACTGATGCCTATAACAATATTACCATTAACAACAACTCAAATACTGGTGGAGGTGGTATACTGATTCAGAGAAACGGAGTAAACCAAATGTATGTTGGAGCCTTGGGTTGGTACCAAGGGACATCTAACTCTGGGGCAGTAATAGGAACTGATAACTCTTCGTATCCAATCGTATTCTACACCAACGTAGAGCGGATGCGAATAACTGGTGGTGGAAACGTAGGTATTGGCACGACGAGTCCAGCTGGAAGGTTATCGGTAGAGGGAGATGGCACCGAATACAGTAATATAGTATTTAAGCAATCTGCAGCTCAGGAGCATTTAATCTATGCTTCAGCAAACTCTCAGTACAACCTAATAGGTTCAGGAGCCCCCATTTGGATTTGGGGTCAGCAGGGCAGCACAGAAAGAATGCGCCTAAATAATACTGGACTTGGCATTGGCACGGATACGCCAACCCAAAAGCTTCACGTAACTGGCAACGTCCGAGTAACCGGAGCCTACTACGACTCCAACAACGAAGCTGGAACAAGTGGTCAGGTGCTGAGCTCTACAGGCTCAGGCACCGACTGGGTGAGCCTCTCTGAAATCACAGGAGTAGACGGAACAGGTACGGCTAACTACGTTGCTAAGTGGAGCGATACGGATACGATTACGAACTCACAGATTCGTGATGACGGCACTACTGTTGGTATTGGACAGGCTCCAGGCGCTGCAAAGCTGTCTGTTGAAACAATAACAACCGGAGGTGAAACTTCTTATGGCAAAAGTTATGCTTCGTTAGACACAACTGGAGTTGCTGTTGCTGGTCTTAATGCGTCAAGCAATGGTCAAAGCGCAATGTTCACCTTCACCTGCTACGGAGGAGACAACCATTATCAGCGAGTAATATACTCTTGCAAGAACGACAGTGGAACTTGGTATACATCTAAAGTTATAGATGAGGGAACCAACGGTCTTGATGTTACAGTATCGGCCAATGGCTCCACGATTACCTTTACATACAAATCTAGAAGTGGAACACAAGGATATTCCCCACGCATTTTGATTCAACACTTAGGCTCTGCCATCAACACGACTTACTTATAAAACCTGAAATATGCCCGTTATCTATATTAACAACGATGACATTCGTCTAAACAGCAGCTCCTCAGATAAGGTAGTTGTAACTGGTAACCTTGGTGTTGGTACTACAAGTCCAGCTTATAAGTTGGACGTAAGTGGAGATATTCGTTCAGCGACTATTGATTTAGCTACTCAAGGGGTTAATGTATCTAGCTATGGCTTCTTGAGTCAAACCTTGTCTGGACAAATGACCTTTCTTGGTCACAACGTCAGGGCATCGAATACTGTAAACAACACTGCTTTAGTTGTAAATGGGGGGTGGATTTCTTCTTTAATAAAACAGTATTACAACGAAGGCATTACCTTCCACACCTCTACAACTGAGTATGCAGCTGGTGCAACCTATCCTCTTGCTGATACAGAAAGAATGCGCATCACCAGCGCAGGTAACGTCGGCATTGGCACGACGAGTCCTACCTACAAGCTTCACGTAAACGGAGAAGGAAATGGTTTGTATGTTATAGGAGCAAACTCAGCTCCATATACTCAGACTATTGCTTCGTTCGTTTACGGAGGCAATAGCAACAGCATAAATATAGAAAACCAGGGAGGAAAGGCTTCATTTCAGGCGAGAGATAGCTCAAACAACGCTATGAACCTTCATCTTAATCCTGTTGGTGGGAATGTAGGTATTGGAACCACTGGTCCAGCTGTATCATTACAAGTAAACGCTTCTACGGCTGCTATTAGACTTGAAGAAACATCTGCGTCAGCCAAGAGGTTGGAGTTTAGTATTGACAGTAGTGCGGTAGCAAAAATATCAGCAAACCAATCTGCTCAGTCTATCGCATTTGAAACAGTTGGGTCAGAGCGTATGCGTATTACATCTGGTGGTCAAGTTCTTATTAACTCGACCTCAATGGATGGAAAGCTTGGCATCAATACCGCTACATCTGTTTCATATAACCCAAATGCATATAACGGAACCTATGCAAACATTCGACTTACAAACGGAAGTGCTGGTGTTAGTCGATACACCGGTATTGCTTTTGGCGGCGGGGGTGCTACCGAAGCATTTATTGGTTCAGTTCAAAATGCAAGTGAATTAGCGGAAATTGTTTTCCAAACCTACAATGGCTCTGCTTACGGTGAGCGTGCTAGAATCACTAGCGCCGGCAACGTCGGCATTGGCACGACGAGTCCAGGGTTTAAATTGCATATAAAATCATCAGGACTCGGCTCTTATCCGTTGGTGGTGCAGAGAGCAGCCAATAACAATAACATCTTTTACATATACGAAGATGGTAGCGGAAATGGAACGCTAACTATTGAGAATAGTGGAGGCGGAGATGCTGTATCGTTGAACAGCAATGGAGTTAGTTACCTTAATGGCGGCAACGTCGGCATTGGGACGACTAGTCCGGGGGTGAAATTAACTACTCAAGGGGCTAGCGGTTTTCCAGCTACATCTGGAACAACTCAAACTAATGGCGCATTTAGAATTCAAGATGGCAGCACGGCTGTTGTGGATTTTGGAGTGGCAGGTGGTAACGCTGCTTGGTTACAATCAACTAACGCTGGGTCTTTAGGTACAAATTATAGTTTTGCAATCAATCCTAATGGAGGCAACGTCGGCATTGGGACGACGGCGCCGACGGCTAAGTTGCAGGTAGTGCTTCCAGCAAATACTAATAGCAGCATTTTCCAAAGCACAGCATCAGAGGCTCTGTTAAATATACAGACTTTTCCTACTACTAATAGAATGCAGTTGTTAGTTGGTGATTATAACGGGACATCCACACCTAACATTGCAGCAATCTCTGACAGCAACACGGGCATTCAGTGGGCAGGAAGTGATATTCTAAGATTTGTAAATGGGGGTTCTGAAAATGTTACTATTAACGCAGCAGGCAACGTCGGCATTGGGACGACAAGTCCAGCAACTAAATTTCACGTACACGGGTATACAAATATAGACTCCGTAGATGTAGTTGCAACTTTTAGTTCTAATAATACAGATAAAAGAGTTAACATAGGATATAGTACTTCGGGAGATTATGGATTTATAAATGCAGTTCATACAGGAGTAGCTTGGAAGAATTTAATCTTCGGAGTTAATGGAGGCAACGTCGGCATTGGGACGACGGGGCCTACCGAAAAGCTTCACGTAGACGGCAGCACCCTAATAACATACAACAACTCATTCCAGAGCACCAACAGCGTCGGTAACAAGGCTATCCTAGCCCGTGTTTCTCCGACATCAGGAATCATTAACTACGCAGAGTACGCTACCGCCGCTAACCTCAACGGATTCGTGATAGGTTCCGACGACGCTCGCGTCAAAGGAAACATCACTGGAGACTCCCTAGAGTTCATCACCAACACCTCAACGAGGATGACGGTACTAAGCTCTGGCAACGTAGGCATCAACACCACCACCCCGGGCTCTACCCTCCACGTGGTTGGCGATGTACTGATACAGACCGGAGCACTAGGCGTGGGGGTAAACCCCAACGCCACCGACGGACGTATCGACGCATCCAACGACATCGTAGCATTCTCCACCTCCGACAAGAGGCTCAAGGAGAACATCACCCCCATCGCTAACGCACTTGAAAAGGTGCGTTCCCTAACAGGTGTTGAGTTCGACTGGAAGGAAGAGACTAAGTCTGTCCACGGATACGAAGGACACGACGTAGGTGTAATCGCTCAAGACGTACAGGCTGTTCTCCCGGAGGCTGTCCGTACCAACGACACCGGGTACCTATCGGTACGCTACGAGAAGATGATTGCTCTCTTGATTGAGGCAAACAAAGAGCTTGCAAATCGTGTAGAACAACTAGAAAAACTAATCAAGTAATGACTCTTCCCGCTAGTGGCACCATAAGCCTTAACGACATCAGGGTAGAGCTGCAGCAGGCCTCTGCCAACGTATCACTTGGAGCGATGTCTAACCTAGTCGGGTTCGTAGACCCCGACGCGGTTAGTGATTTCTACGGATACTCATATCCCCTGTACAACACCTTCGATATAATAAACAACGGTCGAGATTCTTCAGCCGGTGCCTGTTCCCTTTTAGTCGACGACGACCTTACGCTATACTTTACTGGCGCCGGCGGCACCCCCGCCTGCCCCGCGCAGGGAGTTACGCTGTACACCAACAGCGCCCTTTCCACGGTATTCAATGGGGGCGGAAACTGGTGGAAGTCCAACCAGTGTAACGCAGCACATAATATTACGAGTGAGGGGTTTATTGAAAGCATTTCAGCTTGCTAAACTTTCGTATATTTGCCTCACTAATTAGTATATAACGATGAGCGATATCATTTACACTTGGGACTGCCGCACGGTAGACTGCTACCCAACACACGACGAACAGGGTACTGAACTCACTGACGTAGTGTACAACATCCACTGGCGCCTAACAGGCACAGAAGCTGTTGACACAAAGACCTACTCAGCAACAGTTATCGGAACACAAACCGTAAAGGCCGAAGACATCGACCCCGATACGTTCGTTCCCTTTGAAGACCTTACCAATGAGATTGCTACCGGATGGTGCACCGCCGCTATGGGCGAAGAGCAAGTAGCAAATCTCGAAACCTCTGTGGCGAACCAAATCGCAGGACAAATCAACCCAACGTCTATCACGTTGGTAATTGGTCAGCCTGTGCCTCCGGTTCCACCCACTCCCGAAGTGACTGAGCCCGAAGTAACCGAGCCAGAAGCTTAAATCCTTACTAACCTAAATTAAATTAAAATGACTAAAGTCAAAGAAGAGCTGCTTGACGCAGTAAAGGAATCCCAGAAGAACCTGCAAGCAATCCAGATGGAGCTTGGAGTTATTGTGCTTGCTGAGCTGCGCAAGGATGCCCTGTTAAAAGCATACGAAGAGCAGCAGGCTAAACTCAAGGAGGCTACCGACGCTATCCAAGCCGAGCACGGCGACGGTAACGTAAGCCTAGAGACTGGAGAGTTTACTCCTGCCCCCGTCCCTGAGGCAGAAATCGTAGAGTAAATAGATCCCTAAGTGGCTGTGACCTATCACAGTCTAGTTAAGGCAAAGCCCCGCAAGGGGCTTTTCTTTTTGGTTTACTTTTGTAGTGCGTTTTCGCATTAAAACTTAAAACTTCCCCGATATGGGTTACTCAAACATCACCAATCCCGTAAACTACCAACTGGCCTCACTTGGTCAGTCAGGCCTGCGGGTAATAACCTCCTCATTTACTCCTGTATCTGGAGAATACTACCGATCTTTTGAGGTTGTGGGTAGCACTGCAAATGCGACAGCAACTGTTACTGCCACTTCTGTTAACGGAAGTAACATAACAGCTCTAGAGCTAATCAACGGAACTAAAATTCAAGGCTTGTTCAGCAGCCTGTCTGTTAGCGCTGGTACAATCATCGCTTATATCGCATAACTGTGAAGGACTGGTTGGTAAAGTTGTTTGGGACAAGTGACGATGTGTCGTCAAAGCGTGTCATTGGCACTATTGGCGCTATTGTTCTTTTCACCACTATGGTCATCAACAGCTTTAGTCCAAAAGATATCTCACCAAGCAAAGAACTCGTTGAAGCCGTTGAATACATTACCATCGCTATGTTCTTTGGAACAGCAATAGAGAAGTTTGCTAAAAAGTGATTACAAACATAAACAATGACTATCAAGATGAGCAATGACGACCTAAGGATTACCGCAATCAATGGAGGAACTATGCTGATATCCTTCACCAACGTCGAGGCAATGCTAAAAATTGTTCTATTGGTTGGTTCTATCGTATACACATTCTACAAGATATACGAACTACATCAGAACCGTAAGGCTAGAAAAAATGGAGGAGAGAGCTAAGAACCTCCTTAAGAAGTACGGACTTGCGGGCGTTAATAAAGCCAAAGCAACTCCCTCGCACCCAAAGAAGTCGCACATCGTATTAGCTAAGGTCGGGGATAAGGTTCGCCTTATCCGATTTGGACAAAAAGGTGCTGACACTGTAACCGAGAGTAATCCTACTGGTGCACGTGCTGCAAAGCGTGCGAGCTTTAAGGCTCGGCACGCAAAGAACATCGCCAAGGGTAAGATGAGCGCGGCTTGGTGGTCGGATAAAATTAAATGGATTCTTGTACCATTCATATGCCTTCTTCACTAGTGTTACCTAATAGCGTAAGCAAGGGCTCTGATGGGAGATGGTATAAGAGCTGTCCATCTTGCGGATGCTCTGTGTCTTACTTAAGGCGCAATTATGCAATTTTGTCGCACAAAAAGGGAAAGCTATGCAAGAAATGCTCAAACTCAATTCCAGAGAATAACGCGCACAAAGGATGGGTTAATGGAGTGCTTAGATTATCTTTTGTCAGGAAGTATGAAATTAATGCTGCAATGCGTGGGATAGATTGGGACCTAGACTTTAGTTATCTAGCCGACCTACTTATTGAGCAAGATTTTAAATGTGCTCTTACTGGATGGGATATTGACGCAATGGGCATTGGCAACAATACAGCCTCATTAGACAGGATTGACTCATCAATTGGATATGAAATTGACAATGTCCAATGGGTGCACAAGATGGCGAATATGTGTAAGCAACAGTATAGTCAGCAAGATTTTATTGATATGTGTAACTCAGTATCAAAATATAATAGGCTATGAAGGTTGCTAAAAAAACAAACCCAGAGCTTTGGGAGAAGTCAAAGGCGCAGGCTAAGGCTAAGATGGGCGGAAAGCACTCAGCCAGAGCTATGCAGCTTGCCGTTTCTATCTACAAGAAAGCAGGCGGAGGATACTCCGGTGCAAAGACAAAGACAAGCCTAAGCAAGTGGACCAAGCAGAACTGGCGCACCAAGAGCGGTAAGCCATCAGGCGAGACAGGAGAACGCTACCTTCCAGAGAAGGCAATCAAATCATTAAGCTCTAAAGAGTACGCAGCCACTACCCGCGCTAAGCGCGAGGGGACTGCGAAGGGCAAGCAATTCGTTGCCCAGCCCAAGGCTATTGCCAAGAAAATCGCTAGGTTCCGTAAGTAGCCATATACGAAACTGTTGCGAAATATGCAATAGTTATTTGAACTAATTTTGCGTTATTAATAACAAAATTTATTTTATATGAGCAATGACATTGAAAGCGCTCTAAGCGCAATGGGATACGAGGTAACCAGCGGAGAGGTGCCAGAGGGAACGCCACTAGACGCCCCCACCTTCTCAGCACCCGAGGGAGCAGAGGTTTTAGACTTTAGCGATCAGTTCGCAGCGTCTACACCAGAGCAACCAGAGGCCGCACCGCAAGAACCCCAAGAACCCCAACAGCAACTAGAACAGGAGTCTGTTCAAAGTTCTTTTACAAATGAACCCGAGCCAGAGATGTCTGAGCAAGAGTTCGAGGCTGCAGTCGCAAGCTACGTCAGTGAAAAGCTAGGCGTGTCTATCGATAGCATCGAACATCTTACCCAGCTTCTTGAAGCTCAAAAAGCCCCATCAATTGACGAGAGAATAAAGGCAATCGCCGACTTCGTTGAAGAGACAGGACGTGATCCACTTGACTGGTTTAGATACCAGTCAATCAATCCGTCTGAAATGGATGAGATCAGCGCTGTGAAACTGCAGATGGCTGTTGATTATCCTAATCTCTCTAATGAAGACATCGATTTACTGGTGAGGTCCAAGTACAAAGTAGACGAGGACCTATACAGTAATGAAGAGATTCGGTTGTCGAGTATTCAATTGAAGATTGATGCGGACAAA
>Ga0208975_1000820_pt1 | contig 14225 bp, 13 predicted proteins | sample GreLakmeER78MSRF_FD_187700 | JGI IMG/M metagenome (GOLD analysis project Ga0208975, IMG submission 187700) | Freshwater lentic microbial communities from great Laurentian Lakes, MI, USA - Great Lakes metaG ER78MSRF (SPAdes) | ecosystem: Environmental > Aquatic > Freshwater > Lake | place: Great... | reverse complement strand
ACTTGAATGAAGAGGTGCTGAGTGAAGCCATCACTGAAAACTTAACTGCTTCGTTGGAACGAATGGATGCACAGGATGTTGTCTTTCGTTTCGTTGATATTGAAGGACTAGAATGAATGTTAATTCAGTAACCATTAGAGAAGCCAGTAATGGCTTTGTTGTTGAGCATGTAGCTGAGGGAGAATTCGATAAGTATCAAACTGAGTTTGTTGCTTTAGATGTTGACGAAGCTTTACTAATTGCTAGAGATTTATTTGTGCATTACGATGCTGCTGACATGTCGCATATAGTAGATACACCAATTGGCAGATAAGAAAAGAAATGGTGGCGAGTGGACTGACTCTAGGTTCAGAAGCTTCGTCACCTCTGCACTTCGTGCTGCGTCTAGGCGTTGGCCTCCTAAGTACAAGGCTCTTAAAGAAGCCTTCGTTGGTAGGAAGACTAACAAGAAGACAGGCAAGTTGGCAATGCATTACAAATGTGCCAAATGTAAGAAGCACTTTGTTGCTACTGATGTACAGGTAGATCATATACTCCCTGTAGTATCACCAACAGAAGGCTTTGTTAGTTGGGACTTGTTCATTGATCGTATCTTCTGTGAGATAGAAAACCTACAGGTGATGTGTAAACCCTGTCACAAAGTGAAGACAGAACTAGAGAAGGCAGAAAGGAAAAAGAAATGAATGTTGAAATGTTAGAAGAACATGATGATGGTAGTGCTACATATCAATTCGATTTAAATTGGGAAGAGCGTAACCTCCTACTCAATCTCGGTATAATTACAGCACTTAAGAATGGCGTTAATGAAGGAGCTAAATATGTCGGTAACACTGATCTGGGCAACCCCGAATGCGGAACACCTGATAGCGTACATGGCGAGGGTGAGCAACCCTGAGAATCAGGACAGTCCTGAGACAGCCCCTAAGCTGCTGAAGTATTTGATGGACAACAAACACTGGAGTCCATTTGAGATGGTGAATGTGTGCATGGAAATTGAAACCACCCGTGACATTGCCCGTCAAATCCTGCGACACAGAAGCTTTAGCTTCCAAGAATTCTCACAACGCTATGCCATTTCCTCACGCTATGAAACCAGTGAGGTAAGGCTGCAGGATAATAAGAACAGACAGAACTCAATCCCTGTACAAGACCGTGAATTGATGGCGGTGTGGGATGAGCTACAGACAGATGTTTTGGTGGCTTCTAGGCGGTCCTATGAGGCTGCATTGAGCCTTGGCATAGCTAAGGAGGTAGCACGAAAGGTGTTGCCTGAAGGACTAACCACCAGTAGAATGTACATGAATGGTACACTGAGAAGTTGGATGCATTATGTTGATATTCGTTGTGATAAAGCAACACAGAAAGAACATCGTGATATAGCAGACCAATGTAAGGTAGTGCTAACAAACTTATTTCCATCCTTGTTTTAATAGAGCAAGCAGTAGTCATCTGAGGTATAACTACCTTTCCTTTCGGGAGCTTCGGCTCCCATTTTTTCCACCATTTCAGGAGTATTTTTATGGCAAAGTTTAAGGTCAGCATTGACCTGTCTCGGGATAGTTTGTTTGATGAACTTGGTATCCAGAGATTAAGAGAGAGTTATATGAAAGATGAAGAGGCTAGTCCTCAAGAAAGATTTGCATATGTTTCGGAATCGTTTGCGTCTAATCAAGAACACGCTCAAAGACTATACGACTACAGCAGCAAGCATTGGCTTAGCTACTCTACACCTATCCTATCTTTTGGTCGCTCTAAGCGTGGCCTCCCTATTAGCTGTTTCCTTAATTACATGGATGATAGTGCAGAAGGCTTGGTCGATAACCTATCAGAAACTAACTGGCTATCCATGTATGGCGGTGGTGTTGGGGTTCATGTTGGTATCCGCAACGGTGACGATAAGTCTACTGGTGTTATGCCCCACCTCAAAATCTATGATGCCAGTTCCTTGGCCTACCGCCAAGGCCGTACAAGACGAGGTAGCTATGCTGCCTACCTAGACATTCACCACCCTGACATCATCCAGTTCTTGGAGATGCGTAAGCCAACAGGTGATCAGAATGTACGCACATTAAACCTGCATCACGGCATCAACATCACTGATGAATTCATGACCATCATTGAGAAGTCCATGAAAGATCCTGACTTTGATGACAGCTTTCAACTTAAGAACCCTGCCAATGGTGAGGTGGTAGAGACTGTGTCTGCTAAGTATTTGTGGCAGAAGATATTGGACCTGCGTATGCAGACAGGTGAGCCATACTTGGTGTTCATTGACACAGCTAACAAGGCTATGCCTAAGTGGTTAAGTGACAAAGGCTTGAAGATTAATGGTAGCAATTTGTGTACAGAAATCTTCTTACCTACTAACGAGAAACGTACAGCAGTGTGCTGCTTGTCTTCCCTCAACCTAGAATACTATGATGACTGGAAGAACGACAAGCAATTCATTTTGGATGTTATGGAAATGCTAGACAATGTCTTGCAATACTTCATCGACAAAGCACCATCAACAATTGCTAGGGCTAAGTACAGCGCAATGATGGAGCGTAGCATTGGAGTTGGTACTTTAGGCTTCCATGCATTCTTACAAAAGAAAGGTGTAGCCATCGATGGTGTGATGGCTAAGAGTTATAACAATGAAATCTTTAAGCACATTCATTCTTCGTGTCTACTTGCTGACTCTGTCTTGGAGCAGCAGCGTGGTAGTTGTATCGATGCTGGTCACGGCAATATTAATAGAAGGTTTAGTCATCATACTGCTATTGCCCCTAACGCTAGTAGCAGCCTTATTATGGGGAATACTAGCCCTTCAGTCGAGCCGTACAGAGCGAATGTATTTCGCCAAGACACGCTCAGTGGGTCATTCGTTTACAAGAACAGGTTCCTGAAGGCACAACTTGCTGCACTGGGTATGGACGATGATGACACATGGGCATCCATCATCAGCAACGAAGGATCTGTACAGCACCTAGACATCTCTGAGCAATTGAAGGAAGTGTTTAAGACTGCTATGGAGATTGATCAGCGGTGGTTGGTTGAGCTTGCAGCAGACAGACAGAAATACATTGACCAAGGGCAGAGCATTAACTTGTTCTTCCATGCCAATGTATCAATTAAATATCTACATGCCATCCACTTCCTTGCTTGGAAGAGTGGACTGAAAAGCTTATACTATCTTCGTTCAGAGAAGGTGCGTAAAGCAGATAAGGTGGGTGCTCAGATCAAGCGTCAACGTATTGAAGACGACATTGATTTGAAGCAGGTGGCAGAAGGTGAAACTTGTTTAGCATGTGAAGGATGATATGGTAAAAACTAAATTAGATATTACACAAGAGCGTACAACATTCAAACCCTTTAAATATCCTTGGGCATATGATGCTTGGTTGCAGCATGAGCAGAGCCATTGGCTTCACACTGAAGTGCCTATGTCTGAGGATGTTAAAGACTACAAGAAACTGAGCAGCAATGAGCAGGAGTTTCTAACAAAGATCTTGCGCTTCTTTGTGCAAGGTGACTTAGACATTGGCAGTGGTTATCATGACCACTACATCCCAGTGTTCAAACAGCCGGAGGTGCGGATGATGATGAGTGGCTTTGCAGGTAGGGAAGCCCTGCATGTAGCGGCCTATGCTCACCTCATTGAAACCTTGGGCTTGCCTGAGTCTACCTACAATGAATTCCTCCAGTACAAAGAGATGGTGGAGAAGCATGACTACATTAACAATCTGAGTGCAGCACCAATGGCTGAGAAGATTGCAGCCATCTCTGCCTTTGGTGAGGGCATGCAGCTATTCTCTAGCTTTGTTATGTTGCTTAACTTTGCAAGGAATGGTAAGCTTAAGGGGTTGGGCCAAATCATTGCTTGGTCTATTGTTGACGAAACTCAACATGCTGAAGGCATGATTAAGGTCTATCGTGAATATGTTAAGAACAACAAAGATGAGAGCACTTCGGATCGCATCAAGGAAATTGCAAATCAAATGGTGGGTTTGGAGGATCAGTTTGTGGATCTGGCTTTTTCGATGGTTGAGGTTGAGAAGCTTACGAAAGAAGAAGTGAAGCAATACATCCGATACATTGCAGATCGTAGGCTCATCTCTATGGGGATGAAGGGCATCTATAAGATCAAGAAGAACCCTCTGCCTTGGGTGGATGGTATGCTTGGTGTTAGCCACACCAACTTCTTTGAGCAGCGTGTAACAGACTATAGCAAGGGTGCTACCACTGGTACTTGGGATGATGTATGGGGTAAAGCTGCATGATAGTTGTAGAACTAAGACAGGGCATTGGACTTGATATTGAATTCAATGACACCATCTGCCACATCATTGATGATGGTGGACCACAGGATAAATTGTTTTCATATAGTGGTATACTAATCAAGTTGCCTTTTCTTAGTATCTATATTGGTGAGTTCGATGAGATTGGCGAACTCATTAAAGGCGATAAACCTACAGGGAAATAACATGCAAATCAAGTCTGAACGATCTGCACCTTTGCGTATTCAATTTGAACAGGGCTATAAAGCTTTCAGGCATGGATGGTTGGTCAATCAATATGAACCATCATCTGTGGCAGGTAAAGAGTGGCAACGGGGTTTTGACCGTGGCTACTTTGATAACATTGAAAGACTAGATGGCTACCAAGCGGTTCGATAAAGAACTACACGACACTTACGATAAGTTTGGAAGAGATATAGTTAAGAGCTATGTCTCTTCTTTTTGGGGTATGGAAGCTAGAGATAATCCTGACAGGTATGGGATTGATCTGTATCTATATAAGGATGACTTGTTGGTGGGGTATGCTGAGGTAGAAGTCAGACTGTCATGGAAAACTATAGAGTTTCCCTATGAAGATTTGAATGTACCTAACAGGAAAAAGAAGCTTCTAACACAGGACATGTTAACATACTTCTTTTCTGTTAATAAGGATGGAACAGCTTTGTTCCATTGCGAAGCTGCTGCTGTGTTAGCTTCAGAAGTTAAAGAGTCTAGAAATAAATATGTCTATCAAGGTGAACTCTTTTACAAGGTTCCTCTTGATAGACTTTCTTATGTTGTATTACCTACGGCTAGCTAAGCCACCCTTAGCTAAGCCAATTCTCTTGGTGTTACTAGGGTTGGCTGGATCAACAATCTTAAAGTCATTACCAATTAAGTCTCTAATATTATTAGCAGCTTTAGTTTGTGTAGCAATCATGTCAGCTATATCTTTTGGTGTTGCACCCTTTGGCACATACATTGGTATTGTCTGAATTGTTTTTAAATTCTTACTAAGCTCTTTTAAAGCTAGTGCTTTATCCTTAGCCCCAGATCTCTCTAAAGAAAGAGAGATTGCATCAATAGTATCTACAGTAGTTGTCTTAGCCAGTTTACCCAGCGAACTAATAAATGTTTGATTGCTGTCTGTTACTGGAAGCTTACCATCTTTTATAGCAGCAGCACCACCAGTGTGTCTAAACTCATTCTTAAACAATCCTTTGATGGTGGTATACGTTTCATAAACCTCTTTAGGTTTTTCAGTGGACGCTCTAATATTATCAATTAAAGTAAGACCATCTTTATCTGTCCTATTAACAACATCTAATAATTTATTAGTCAGTCTATTTCTATTAGTTTCTTGTTGTTCAATTAGTTTGTATTGCTTCTCAATCTTATTGAAGTCAGTTTGTATCTTAAGCTTTTCACTTTCAACAAAAGCATCTTCAGTTTCTCTGTAACCTAAGTTACGAGGAAGTCCTAAAGGTCTAGCCACTGTTGGATCACCAGTGATGGTTCTAGCAATGGTGTTCATGTCCTTCTTTGTGTACAGATCTAAAGGCATGTCTACTCTTCTGAACATATAGTCAGCATATGGAATCTCAGTGTAAGAAATGTTCTTAACAACTGGACCACCAAAAGGTTCATTACGATAATTAAGTCTTAAATCACTAGTGAATGAGGTAGCACCTACATCTAGTTCCATATGTTTCTTATGCTCAATTGTTTGAGGATCAAAGAAACCACGCTTAACTTTAGCGGGTGTTCGCTCTGTCTCTGTACCATGAATCAAGATCTTTGAAGGCATATCTTTATACTGCTCTCTCAAGTCTTCTAGTTTCTTTTGATAGCCTTGAGCAAATTCAGCAAATGCTGTAACATCTGTAGGACTATCAGCATTAAATTCTCTACCAATCTTAGCTCTATACTCTCCCTGTGCTACAGCAATAGCACTTGGTTCTATACCTGCAAACTCAGGAGCATCTTTAATAGCAGCAAATGATTCTTGTCTAAGTATTTTAATACTAGACAATGTACTTTTTCTAACAGCTTCATCTGAACCAAAGTTAGGATCTGAGCCATAGTTAGGTTTATTTAAATTTGTGGTAGCTACTGGTGTAGTGTAGATAGAAGGTTCTGGTGGTGGCAGTTCTGTTTTAATCTCTGGCAGAGGTTCTTCAATCTTTGCTGGCACTGCTTCAGGGACAGCTTCTTCCATTTGCTTAGTAATTGGAGCAGTCTCTTCTACTGGAGGCGTAGCAGGACTAGCCTTGCTCTTAACAATGGGAGCTTTAGTAACAGCTTCTTTAACTACTGGTGTAGGAAGTATTTCTGTTGGTGCTTCTTTAACTGCAGCCTTAGCTGCTGCATCCTGCATCTCTTTTAACAAAGACATAGAACTCTTCATCACAGCAGAAGAGCCAGCTTCTTTGGCTATTTGTTTAGCAGCAAGGCCACCTACCTGATAACCAACAACACCACCAGTAGCTTTCTCTGGTGGTTTCTGTACAGCAACAGCATTTTTCTTTAGCGTTTGAGACAGTTTTAAAGCAACTCCATACTTCTTAAAGTCATCATCGCTTTCAAAAGACTTACCTATGCTTTGCTTATAAAAATCTAAAGTTACTTTGCGTAGCTTTGGAGGAAGAGCTTCAAATTCTTTCTGTTCAATAGGAGGAACCTTCTTCATGTTATAGAACTCAGTAATTGATTGAGCCTTAGCTATCTCCTTTGCTTTACTTTGAAGGTTTGATAAAGAATTTGTTAATTGAATTGCTTTACCTTCATCAGTAGCTGTTTGATAAATATCCATATTAATAATAGGAGCTATGAAGCTATCAATGTTATTAGCCATGAACTTTCTAGCTTCAGCATCTACTGTCTTATCACCAGTAGTTGAGAAGATTTTATTGAATGGAATATTTCTAGCTTCAATCTCAGTTTCAATAGCATTCTTTGGAGGCACTAAAGCCAAGCCAGTCATTTGTTTCAATGGACCTGTGTCACGGAAAGCTGCTTCTGTTCTTGTAGCTGGCTGATATTCAGGCAAAGCTTGCTTCAAGAGTGGTATACCTTTTTGAATGTTCTTACCAACAGCAGTGAGGAAGGTTCTATCTTCCTCTGGCTTAGTAACATATATGTCTCTAGGCAAAGCTTCGTTGCTATCAAATGCACTGATGATGTCACTAATCTGATTGAGAGGAACAGTGGCTCTTCCAAGCCAAGCACCAATTAAATCACCTGCAGACCTAGACACTTTGTTTAGTGCTGATTGATCCGTCTCTTGTCCTTCGCCACTAGACAACATAGAAGAAGTTACTTCTTTAATTCTCTCTAATGATTCTGAAGTTGAGCCAACAGATTTGAAACCAGTAAGGGCTTCAACCAAATCCATAGCTTTAAAGTCTTCTGGTTTTCCATTAGCTATCTTGTAATAGAAATCAGCCAAAGCAAATGGAACATTCATTGGAAATAGATATTTAATATCTACATTAGTTCCATCATCACTCTTCATTACATTCCAAGGAGAGTCTTGGTTTTCTTTTCTGTAAGCATAAGCAGCTAACAAGGTAGCCATACCTGTAGCTTGCTGTGCTATTCTTTCAGAGCCTTGCAATAGTAGTTGAGAACCAGCTTCATCACCATTCTTTAAAAGTCTAACACCTTCAATGGCTTCAGCAGCTCCCTTACCTGCATACCAAGGGTTGTAATGTTTAGCAGTCCACTGTGTAGCATTGACCAAGAAACGGGCAAAAGGAAATACTGCTGTACTAATTGGTCTTGCTGCCTCTACACCTTTAACAAAGGCTAAGCCCATTCCCTCAGTGGGTGTCTTACTGAATGTAAATGTAAGGGCATCATCAACACCTTGTCTCAATACATCAATAGGGATGTTCTTATCTTGTGCAATTAGATCAACTAAATTAAGACCAGTCTTCCTAAGATTGTTATCAATAGAAGCTGAGAAGATGGCTCTTCTTACATAGTTATCCATTATCACAGCAGGTGTGTTTAGGATACGAATAGGAGCTATGAGGTCTGTGTTCTTCATGTCCTCTGCCGTAGCCAACATCTTGCTCATCAGCATTGGATTGTTCTTAAGAGCTTCTTCAGTAATCTCTTTTGATAGATCACCCTGTCCTAGATAAAAGTAACCACTTACAGTGTCATCAATAACACCATTAAATCCTTTACCAATATCTCCAGCCACGGGAGATCCTCGCATCTTTCCAGCTATCTTTCTTCCTGTATTAAAGATGAGAGACTCAAGACCTTCCTCTGCTGCGCCATAAGTTAAGTTTGTACCAACACCAAAGGCGTTACGCATAACTGTACTCATGTTGGTTGTCATGGCTGTAATCATGTTTCTATCAGCCTTGTCAATCCATCCTTTGAAGGTCATCATTGGACCAGCCACTGGATCTTTCTTACCAAACAAAGCATCAACTGCTTTAGAGGCTTCTGGATCTACCTCTTTCATCTTGTTAAGCATTCTGCTAATAACAGACTTGCTTTGCAATGTACGAGCAGCATCACTGGTAGACACACCATACATAGAAGAGAACTTCTTCAGAGCATCTTCATCTAAACCAGCAGCCGAAAGCCTAGTCATAAAATTAGGCAGGTCAGTACCAGCATCTGTCATTGATTGCTTGATGACATTGTCAGGAAGCTTATCAAAACTATCTAATGTTCTTTGAACAGCTTCAAATGTTTTCTCTCCTGCTTTAGGAGCATACTCTGGTATCTGTTTCCAAATGGAGGCAGCAATAAGATCAGCCTGTTTATCAATAGAATTCTTTACCTGCATCTGTGCAATGCTAGTAGGTGATCCCTGCATGTCTAACAAGTCACCACCATCATAGATGTTAGTGGTTGTTACAGCTACATTGTCAGCAGCTTCATCACCAGTTAGGTTTTTAGAACCACCAGATACTTCTGTTTGTTTCTTTCTGGCATCTGTTAAATCTTTAAGTGTAAGCTTATCACCCTTAAGAAACTTAGTTCCTTTTGTAGCAGCAAGTAAAAGAGGAGCAGTTTCTAACATACCAAAAGGAGCTTGAATAACACCCATTGTTATGGCTTCTGAAACACTAATGCCTTGATCTACTTTAGCTCTTTCTGCTTCTAGTTTAGGAAGTAGTTTGTTTTGATCTTCTTCAGACAAAGATGGAAGAATCTTTTCCATCTCTCTAACAGTGGCATCAGCTACAGCCAGTTCTCTTTTCTGTTTAGAGACATTGGTGGTGGCTCCACTAGCACCTTCAAACACCGCTGGAGCTGCTGCAGCAGTAGCCCCAATCTTTGTTGTTAGTGCTTTCTTAATACCAACCTTAGCAGCTTCTTTACCTACAATATTTACAGCCACCTTACCTACACCTAAGCTAGCATATGTAAGGGGATTAGACAGCATAAGACCAGCATAGTCTTTCAATGCTGTTAATGGAGCCTGACCTCTTGGATCAAAGAAAGAGGCGGTGTTCTCAAGAATGTCATAAGCCTCACCAGCTTTAACAACATCTTCAGGTTTTGAATTGTTAATCCATTCTTGTTCTGATGTAACACGAATAGGATTGGGATCTTCAGTGATGCTTCTTATGTGACTAACAACCCTATCAATATATTCCTGTGGACTTTCTTTTTCTTTAGGAAGACCATTCTTACCAAGACGAGCACCACCATAAGCTGTTAATTTATTTAACAGTTCTGGGTTTGTATACAGATCTTTGTATGCATATTTAGCAGCTTCTTCTTCTTTAACCTTAACTGCTCTTTCCTGTAATGCTACAGCTCTTTGTTTAGGAGCAACAAAAGCTGGCTTAGATAAGTTTGCTGTTTCATCAGCAGCTATTCTTTCTCTTTGCTGTGGCGTAAGAGGAAGAGCTTCTGGTGTAGTAGCTTGTGTTTGTTGTGTAGGTGCAGATGGGCGTGGTGGAAGCTTCTGTAAAGCTGCAAACATATCCTCTTGAGACATGCCATCTGGGAACTCTACAGGGCCGTATCCTTTTACATCAATAATCTGTGCCATTAGTTATATTCCCATTGCTTTGTGTCTTGGTTATAACTAGGCATCCCCGCTTGTGGTGCTAATGCTGGAGCTTGTCTGGGGGCGGGAGCTGCTGGTGCAGGGGCTGGTCTAGGACCGCCACCTAAACGAGGACTACCCGGAGCAGGTGCAGGTGTTCCACCACCACCATACTGAATCTTAGGATTGACAGCATTACCATCTTGGTCAAACTGAACACCAGCGGTCATCAATGCATTCTTATGCATTTCAGATCTAGGCTTACCATTGGTAGTCATCTCTTTAATCAACACTTCTCTACCAGCAGAGTAGCCTTTAGCTGCCTTGTCCGAAGAAGCTAAGTCTTTAATCTCAATGCTAGTTGTACCATCTTCATTAGATTTTGTAATAAAGCTACCGGGTGGTAGATAGTTAGACATCGTAGACACCATTGTCCTTGACGCAGCAGTGATGAGGTTGGCTTGAGAGATTTTATCAGCGTCTGTCTTCTGTTTATTATTTGGATTGGCAACAAGCTTCTGCCAGTTTCTAAGCTCAACTTCCATTGCAGCAGCCTCCTTAGGCTTACCTTCTTTCTGTAATTTAATAACACTATTAGCGTAATCAGCTTCAATCTCTTGTTGATTTTTCTTATGATATTTACCTAGCTCATCGAAGTAAGCAATTCTACCTAGCACTTTTGATGCTGCTAGTCTGTCTTCATCTGTACCTTCTTGATCAGCTTTTAATGCTACGATCTTAGCGTTATCTGTGACCTTCTTCCAATCTTCTTTATCTTTAAGCTTGGAGTAATCAACTTCAAGAAGTGTTGGGAATGACTTAGCACCTTTAGCTGCACCCACATTGTACAGTTCTTCAGCACTAACACCATACTTAGCAGCAGCAGTTCTAATCTTATCTGCATTCTTGCCATAGATCATCTGATTGAAGATGCCATCTTGTTTGGTAGATGCAGCCTGTGTAAATTCAGCAGCATCCATCTTAGCCACCTTACCATACTGCTCAACATATTGATTAAAGGTCATGCCCTCAGGAATCTTTCCTGTTGCTTTGATGAATGACTTAGACAAGCCTTCAAGCTTATCTGGATTCTTCTGTAGTTCTGCAGCAATAGCCTTTGCTGTAGGCAAATCAGAAGCAAGAGCAATAAGCTCCTTCTCATCTAAAGTACCATCAGCAAATTTAAAAGAACGGAGAGAGCCAACTGTGTCTCTCATCTCTGTCTTCCTCTTCTCTGTTTCTTTTCTGAACTCTTGATAGTTATGGTACATGCTCTTAACACTATCAGTAATCTGAGAAGCGTTAGTCTTTTCCATCTCTTCCATAGATTCAGTGATTCCTTTACCGAAACCACCAACAAAAGCGCCTAGATTAAATCCCATTATTCTTCTCCTCTAGCCATCAAACCCCTACGCTCAATCTTAGCTTCAGGGTTCTTTTGTATTGCACTCTTAGCTTCTTTAATTAGTTCTCTAATAACAGAAGGACTAACTTTCTTTTCTTTATCTACATCTTCAGCAGTCATGTGATAAGGAACATCATTAAGCTCAGCAAGTGTTTTAATAATTTCAGCAATCACTGGAGTAACTAAGAAGCCAGTATCAACTGTGTGATAGCCCTTCATAATACTCATCGTAATCATTCCATTCACAATGGAAGCAATTGGAATATTTCCTTCCAGCAACCTCATTAAATCATCAATGGCTTCTGGATTGTTCATTCGCTCAGAATACATCTGAGCAACTTCATCTATAGTTACAAACTGAGGAGGCTGTTCCCAAGGAACACTACCCGGCTCCACTGTCAAAGACATGCCGGGAATAGGTGCTGTCAGGTATGGATTAGGATCTGCCATTCATCAACTCCTCTTTTTGTTTTCTAATAGCTGCTATGTAGTTGGATACTTTAGAGTATACATCTGAAGGTGTCTTATCTTCTTTGGTAGGCTTATCCACAGTTTTAGATAACAATCCCTTACCTGCTTCTTTCTTTGGCTTAGACAGTTTGGCATTAGCCATACCATCAACCTTGGCATAATAGTTTTTAAAGTTCTTCATGGTTTAATTCCTCCAGTTGCATAAGCAAGTGTAAGCTTTCCTAAGAAGTTACCAAAGTCAGAGGAGGCTTGTGCGTCTGCTTTAAGAGTGGCTGTAGCTATGGCAGCAGCAGCAGATATTTCAGAAGCTGCAATTGTTGTAGCTCTGTTAGCATCATTCTCAGCAGACTGCCAAGCATGTGTTACAGAGTCACGATATCTCTGTAGCTCATTGTTATATTCTGTCAATGTCATCTGCTGTGCAAGCTGAGCATTCTGTAAGTTAATGCTATTGACAGCACCAGTATTAATTGTAGCAATCTCTCTTTGCCATTGAGCATTTGATTGATCAATAACCAATCGTTGCTGTGCATTAAACTGTTCACGCTGATTAGTCACTTCAGCATTAAACTTCTTAACAGAGTTTGCTTGGTCCACTGAGAATTGTTCCATTGCATTACTTTGTGCAGAATTAAACTGACTAACTTGAGAAGATAAACTAGCAAAGAATTGATTTGTTTGATTAACACTAGCAGCATTAAACTGCTTAGCGGCATTCTGAGCAGCAGTATCAGTTAGCAAAGCTTGAGCTGTAAGTTGTGTCTTCAACACTGTTGCTTGCTGTTCATTTGACATGTTAGTCAAATCAATTTGCAAAGCAGCTTTAGCATTCTCCACTGCAGCTATCTGTCTATTATTTAAATTGGCTGTTTCAAGAGTAGCTGTCTGTGCAAGCTCAGCCATGAAAGCAGCTTGTCTATTAGTTAGGTTGGCTAAGTCAACAGTTTGAGCTAGTCTAGAATTCTCCAAAGCAATCTGCTGACTAGAATTAAAATTCATGTTAGCAATGTCAGATATACGGGCAGCATTAGTTACACGGGTCTGGAAGTTTTGATCAAACTCTTGACCCAAGAACGTAGCTCTTTGTTGTGCTGTGAGTACGGCAATCTGTTGTCTGTTAGACAAATTCTGTGTAGCCATCTGCTGGTAAATAGCAGCATCAGCAGAAGCAATTGGTAAAGCTTTCTCTAGAGCAGCTTGTACCAAGGCAGCACCAGCCAAGCTAGAAGCTCCTAAGCCCCTAGCAGACATCTCTGCTGTAACAGCCCTCAATGCACCAGCAGCCCAAGAAGGGGGGTTGGTAGCATTAAAATTGGCAGTAAGTTTAGCAAGCTGTCCCTGTACAGTCATGTCTTCAGTGACAGTTCCTTGTGCAGCTTCAGCCTTAGCAAGTTCTGTAGCCACCTTAGTCATGTCAACAGCAGAGCCAGCTATTGTTTCACCAGTACCTAATGTCCTAGCAGTAGGGGCCACTACTTTTTGAGCAGTAGCAATCTGTGCGGCTTCGTCAGCAGCACCAACAAGTGCTGTAGGGCCAGCCTGTGCTGCTTCCACTGTAGCTGCTTCAGATAGTGTTCCTGTTGCTGGAGTAAAACCATCCAACACTTTAGCCATCTCAGGATATGCTGTGGATGCAGTGACTTGTTCTGCTGTCAACTTTGTTGGCATTGTTGCTAACGAAGTTGCAGCGGGAGTAGTGCCAGTAATTGTCTGTGCTGCTCCGGCTCTTGCTGTTGGAGAGATGTCTTGAAGGGCGTTATATACTACCTTCTCTGGTGTTATCTTAGAAGCTGCTGCTGGTTGTGGAACACCACCAACATCTGTATAGGTAACAGGGCCACCACCAGTAACACCGCTTGTTACTTTTTCTGGCATTAGCGAAGCATAGGCTGTGCTAACTTCAGCATCTGTAAGGCCATACACTTTCTTAGCATGAGCAGCCAAAGCTGCTGGATCTGTATCAGGCCGAGCTGAAAGTTCTTGGCGAAGAGCCAGATTAATTTGAGATTGTGTCCAATCTGTTGTAGCCAGTTTAGGATCGAATACTACAGCACCCTTATTAAGT
>Ga0208975_1000818_pt1 | contig 14240 bp, 11 predicted proteins | sample GreLakmeER78MSRF_FD_187700 | JGI IMG/M metagenome (GOLD analysis project Ga0208975, IMG submission 187700) | Freshwater lentic microbial communities from great Laurentian Lakes, MI, USA - Great Lakes metaG ER78MSRF (SPAdes) | ecosystem: Environmental > Aquatic > Freshwater > Lake | place: Great... | reverse complement strand
CCTCTTATTTAAAGCAACAATAAATAGCTCTAACATTAATCTTAAAAATAATAAATGCAAGGTGTTTTTAAGCACGCTACCTGGTCATGTTACGATTATGAGTATTGAACCAAAAGAAGTAGAAATATTAAATATTAGAAATAAATGATAGTAGGCTTAACTGGAGGAATTGGATCTGGAAAATCAACAATAGCTAAGCTTTTTGAAATATTTGGATGTATTGTTTTTGATAGTGACTCTGTAGCAAAACAACTCTATTTCGATCCCATCATTAAATCTCATATTATAAAATTGCTAGGGGAAGAAAGTTATATTTCAGAAAATAAAATAAACAAAAAATACATCTCATCAATTATATTTTCAAATTCAAATAAACTCGAGCAATTAAATCAAATTATTCATCCGGCTGTTATTATTGAACTAAAAAAAATTAAAGAAAAAAACCCTGATAAAATTATTATTAAAGAGTCGGCCTTACTCTTTGAAGCTAAATTAGAAAAAGAAGTAGATAAAATCATTCTTGTTGTTGCTCCTCAAGAAGATAGAATAAAAAGAGTAATGCTTCGAGATGGAATATCAAAAGAGGATGTTCTTAAAAAAATAAAAAATCAACTACCAGATGCAATTAAAATTAAAAATTCAGATTTTATTATCGAAAACAACGAAAAAGAATTTTTAATTACACAGGCTTTAAAGATTTATAACTCTATTATTACTTAATGTTACGAAAAGATTTTATTATTCGTCAAATAGAAGAATTTGGAAAAGTTCTAGCATTAATTATTGGTTTTAAAAAGCAAAATGAATGGACTAAATTTGAAGAAGAAATTAAAAATGCCATTCAAAAGTTTACCTCATTAGAAATGAATGAAATTGAAAATTTAAATATCGATTTTTTTGTTTCTGAAATCATAAATAGAGAAGGACTTTCCCTAGATCAAAAAAAAATTATAGCAAACTTAATGTATGAAAAACTTTATTTTTATTTGTTTAAAAACGAAAACGAAAATTACTCTCAACTTAAAGCTAAATGTCTATTACTTTACCTTCATCTAAATGAAAATTGTACAACAAACGAATTTGATTTAGATGTTCATTATAAATTAAGTATGCTGCAAAAACAAATACCTTAATTATATATAAACTAATTAAAAAAAGTTTTAGACCCTTTTACTATTCCAATTATTTTACCTTTTAATGGCTTTCCGAAGAATGGAGAATTTCGTGATTTAGAAAGATTTGATTTGGCAGTCAAAATCGTTTGATCCTCTAAAGTAAATAAAGTTAAATTTGCTAATTGTCCATCAGCAATAAGAGGTTCATCTAATCCAAGAATTTGACGAGGATTTGTAGTAAATGATTTAATAATACAATCGATATTATTTTCTTTTAAACCCTCTAAGGCGCAACTAAAAGTAGTTTGTAATCCAATCATTCCAAAATCAGCCAAATCAAACTCTAAATCCTTCGATTCTGTATCATGAGGAGCGTGATCACTTACAATCACATCAATAACACCAATTTCAACAGCATTTCTAAGGGCGAGCATATCTTTCTTTGATCTTAAAGGAGGGTTTAATTTATAATTAGTATCAAATTCAAGCAATGAAGAGTCGTCACAAAATAAATTAATCGCCGCAACTCCACAAGTTACATTTAAACCATTTGATTTAGCTTTTTTTATCAACTCAATACTTCTTTTAGAGCTAATGGTAGGAATGTGAAGATGTCCGCCAGTATATTCTAAAATAGAAATGTTTCGTTGAACCATTAATTCTTCAGATAATGATGGCATCCCTTTTAATCCCAAAGAGGTTGAAATCTCTCCTTCGTTCATTTGACCTAAATGAGAAATACTATCCTCGTTTGCATGAGTAATAATAAGCGAATTAATATTTGTTGAATATTGTAATGCACGCATCAGTAAACCTGCATCATTAATTGGGCTTTTATAGTCGCTAAAAGCAAGAGAACCAGATTGTTTCATATCAAACATTTCTGAAAGATCTTTTCCTTTTCCTTCAAAAGTAATTGTACCAAATGGAAAAACATCAACCAATTTGTTTTGAGTTTTATTTAATACATATTCAATTTGAACTTTATTATGCAAAGGAGGCAAATTATAATTATGAATACATACTCCGGTAAATCCACCAGAAGCTGCGCATTTAATTAAAGAGTCTAAATCTTCTTTATTCTCATATCCTGGATCACAAGAAACAGCTTGTAAATCTAACCATCCTGTTGAAACACATAAGCCTTTTACTTCAATTAGTTTAACATTACTCTTCGTTTGAATATTATTTTTGATTTCGGTAATCACACCACCCTCAATTAAAATGTCGATTGTTTTATGGTGAAACTTACTATTTGAAGAAATAATAGTGGCTTGCTTAATTAATAAATTCATATTTATTTATTTTAATACTCTTAATAAAATCACTTCAATACTAATAAATAGCAATGATAAAATTATAAAAAATTTCCATAATTTTTTACCTTCTGATATTTCAATCATTTGATTGGTAGTATTAGATTCGCTATTTTCAATGATACTGAATGTTTTTAAGCCTTTTTTTAAAATTATATCATTAAGTTCATCTTCAGAAAAACAATTTAACATAGATTCTTTTCTCGAAAAATTAAATGATAAAGGTAAAACAAGGGTTTGGTCAATCATGGCGTCATAAAAGCCGGCCTGTTTAATTTGTTGCCTTGGATATAAACAAGATAAATAATTAACATAACGCATTTCAGGAATTACATCAAATTCTGATTTTGATTGTTTTATATGAATTGGTATTTCATTTAACTTTAACTCACTTTTTATTGGAACCATTTCATTTGAACCGGCTGTATAATATAAAGGACCAGGAATTACTGATTTGAAGCATAACTGATAAAAGGTTGGAACAAATAAGGCGTGTTTAACAAAATTAGTTGCCTTTTCGATTAAAGGTGAAGTAAATAAATAAACGGTAGAGCGGTTAAATTTAGTATAACCCAAAAAATCATCATTATTTTGAAGTTTTAAAATAGACTCGAAATCTTGTTGAGATTTTTTAATTAAAGAGTAATGCTGATAAATTAATGGTAAATTCATTTGAGGGTCTTTTTTTTCAAAAACCCCCTCAAAAAATAGTGATTCTAATTTTTCCGTTTTTAATTTTGAGGTATCCTTTTGTCCTAATGCAGGTAAATTAAAGACGCTTAAAGCAGCATTAAAATTAGAATTTTTAATATCGGAATTTGGAATGAGAACAATCGCGCCTCCCTTCTCAGAAAACTTAATAAGCTCACTTAATAAACCAGAACTAATTTCGGTTAATTGATTTAAAATAATGACATCTGATAATCGAAAAGAACCAAAATCAATGGTTTGTTCATTAAGAATTAGAGTTTTAAATAAACTATCTTTAATAAATAATGAACTTAAAGACTCCTCTTTTTTTAAATCTTTACCATTAATTAAAGTTAGAGAGATGTTTGGATTTGAATTAAAAGTAAAAAATAATTCGTCATCAAAGTTTATTGGATAATCATCAATTTTAATATTTGCGCGATTAAAACCAGCAGTTTTACATTCAAAAGTAAATTTAATGGCAGTTTTTGAATTCGCAGAAACCGAAAATGAAGAAAGTGCAATTTGTTGATTATTTATAAAAAGCTTTGCGCTTCCGGCTTCAATGGCAGTATTGCTGTGATTAACAATAAAAGCATTTAATTTTTGAATAAAACCAACTTGTTGCAAAGGAGTTTCAAACCAACAAGAATCGATGTACAAATTATTTACTTTATTAGCAAGAAATGGCATTAAAATTGTTTTTATTCCTGTATCTTGAGAAGAAAGTGTTATGTCTCCCGTTGATTTTTGAAAATCAGAAAATAAATAACGCTTTTTATTTAATAAATTTGATGCGTTTAAAAAATCATTTTGACGATTGATAACATCCTTGATAGATCTTGGACTTGGCGTAATCTTCAATTCATCAATTAAACTAATTGCATCTTCCTTAATATAAAACCGTTGATGTTTTCCTTCAAAATCATTTGTAATAATCTGAAATTTATCATTAGAACTATAGGCATTAATCAAATCTTTTGCTTTCATTTTAGCAGATTCAAATAATGTACCTTGCTTATTAATATTTAACATACTAAATGAATTGTCGACATATATGCTAATAGCATTAGCTCCAGGATAATTAATATTATTTTTATTTTTAAGAACAGGCTGAGCGAATGCCAATACAATTGAAATAATTGCTAAACATCGAGCTGATAAAATTAAAATTTCTTTAAGTCGAGATTTTGATTTACTCTCTTGTTTAAGTTCTCTTAAAAATTTAACATTTGAGAAATATACTTTTTTGTATTTTCTAAAATTAAATAAATGAATTATAATAGGAATAGAGACTACCGCAAGTGTCCATAAAAACAAAGGGTATACAAACATCATAACTGTAAAAATACAAATTTGAATCTAACTGACAAAAAAATGAAAATCGGATGAATGAAAATAAATTGGTTTGAACTCATATTATAAAATAAGGTATGGTTTTTATGTACTTTTGTAAGCGAAAATCAATCTAATGAAATCTATTGTTGTATCCCTTGTAAAAAACATGCTGCTAGTAAGCATTTTACTTATAACCCTTTTTAATTTTTTTAATCATTTTATAAAATGGAATGATTTATTTATTACACAACTAATAACTGGATTTTTTTATTTGATCTTGAGCTGTTATGAGATTTTAAATTCAACTTTTATTTCAAGCCTAAATATTAATCGATTTCCATACTTTAGTAATAGCTACATCATGTTTAGGGCTTTAAAAACAACTGTTTTTTTCCTGATTTCAGTTTTATTATTTCTCACAACTAATGCAGTAAGAAACCTATATCCAATTTGTTTAACATTAGCTTTTGCTGAGTTAATTACAAACTATTTAAAATATAAAAAACACTTGTGTTACGTTTATTTATCAACCAATTTTTTGATATTAGCAGAAAATAAACAAACAAAATTATTTGCTAACGAAATATCTTTAATTGAATATAGACATGAAATCCTCTATTTTGTAAAAAAAGATGGTAAAAGCATCCAAATTAAATTAGAACATATTAATCAAAAAACTATGTTTCTAACTAAAATTTATGACTGGGTATTAAAAAATAACATTTCGGTTGGTAAAGAATCAAATGAAAAAATGATAAATGAAGTAAATTTGAAATAAAAATACAATAAAAATTTAAAAAAATAACTTTAATTTAAAAGCCTTAAAGCATTCACTTTAAGGCTTTTATAGTAGCGGAAACGGGAGTTGAACCCGTGACCTCAGGGTTATGAATCCTGCGCTCTAACCATCTGAGCTATCCCGCCATTTTAAGGGGTGCAAATATAGTATTTCTGTTTATAAATGACAAACAATTTGACTTTGGTTAAATTAAAACCAAATAAATATATATTTTTTATTTGCTTTCTAAAAAAAATATTCTATATTACTAAAAAAAAAATTGAGTATGTCAAAGAAGAAGAAATTTTCGCCTACAAAAACGAAAAAAAACACAATTAAAAAGAAGGTTGTTAAAACAAGCCCTCAGAAAAAATCATCAAAAATTCCAAAAAAATCCAAAAAAACAGAAAATAAAAGTGCAAAAAAAGTTGTTCCTTTAAAGAAAAAACAACTTGAAAAAAAGACTTTAAAAAAACAAAAAAATAATTCTAAATCTGTTAAAAAAATTATTAAAGTAGCATTAGTTAAAAAAGTAACTAAAAAGAAACCAATAGTAACTAAACAAAAAAAGCTTGTTCCTGTTAAAAAAATCATCAAAAAGGTAAAGAAAAATCTTATTGTTAAAAAAGAACCAATTAAAAAAATAGTAGTAAAAAAACCATTACTAAAAAAAGATAATTCCAAAGCTGATAAAATTGCAGCTGAAACTTTAGCAAAAAAAGTACAGTACGATAAGAAATTTAATGAAGTGCTGGCAATTTCGAATAATATACCAGTTAAAGTTAAAAACGAAATACCTTTATCTAAGATTGCTTCAATTTCTAATTCAATAACTAATCCGATAAAACGTTTAGATTCATATTCGGTTAAACTCGAAAAAGAACCTACAGGTAAATTTGAAATGGAATTTGTAGTTCACTCGTCCGCAGAAATGCTCTACGAATTTTTATCAACACCCAGTGGATTATCTGAGTGGTTTTGCGACGATTTAAATATTAGAAATGGAATTTATACATTTATTTGGGACGATCAAATGCAACAAGCTAGATTATTAAAAACACTAGATTTACAATTGGTCCGTTTTCAATGGGTTGATAAAATCGATGGTAGTTTTTTTGAATTTAGAATTCAACGCGACGAATTAACAAACGATATTGCACTTATTATCACAGACTTTGCAGATTCTATATCTGAAAGAGAATCTTCTAAATTATTATGGCAAAGTCAAATTGAAAAACTAATGCATGTAATTGGCTCCATATTCTAAACGGGCTTTTAAAACTTAAAACTAACACCTCCTAAAAAATTTATAGGAGCTGAAGGTGAATAAAAATTATACTTTTTTAATACTTCTCCTTCATAGTAGCTATAGGTATACCCATTGGTAAAATAGTTTTCACTTAAAACATTATACAGCGAAAACATAAATGAAATTTCCGGTATAAGATTTGTTTTAATTTTGTAATTAATTCGAATATCTAATAAATTATATGGTTTAATACTTCTGTTATCATCACTAGTATTATCTAAATATTGCTTACCAACATATTTATTAATAAACGAAACTTCTAAATTTTTTATTGGATTTATATTTAAAGCAAATGATGAAACTATATTAGGAGAAAATGAAATGTCAGAATTTTTATACGATTTTTTATATTGTTTATAAATAGTATAATTTACATCACTACTGTCGATAAATTGAATAAAATCAACAATTTTGTTTTGAGATAAAGAAAAATTTCCAGTCAAAGAAAAATATTTATTTAGTTGAGCGTTGAATTCTATTTCTGTTCCTCGCCTGAAACTACTCTCTACATTCACTCTATTATAAGCACCAACATTATTAATCTCGCCATTTAATACTAATTGATTATAGTACTGCATGTTGTAAATATTAGCAGCAAAATATATATTTTTAGTCGCATATTTCGCTCCTATTTCTAAATCAAGCAATTGTTCAGATTTAGGCCTGCTCATTGGGCTACTTTGAACAAAATCATCTCGATTAGGCTCTTTATTTGCTATTGCAAATGAGGTATAAATATTTAAATTTTTATGTAAATCATAACTCAAACCAAATTTCGGATTAAAAAAATTATATTTTTGATTTTGCACTCGAGACAACAAACTATCATTAAAACCTAAAAAATTGTAATTCACTTGGCGTACTTGCAGGTCTATAAAAACATTAAAGACTGAGGTCGGTTTTATATTTAATTTTAAATATAAATTACCATCATTTTTATTGGCAGAATTTAAATTGTACTCGTAATCAATACCAGAATTAGATGCATATTGCGCCCATATCATTCGACCATAATGTAAACCAAAATAATTGTTGTATCCTCCACCTAAAGTCATTAATAACTTTGCGCTATGTGTATACGAAAAATTAAAAATCCCGCCAACAAAATCGTTATTTAACCATAAACGACGAATTAAATCTGTTGATTTAATCGTATCTCCTTTAGTGGTAATAATATTTTCAAGATTATAATTTGAAAAATCTTGCCCTTGCTTATATTGCTCATAATACCCTAAACCTTTAGTATAATGGCAAATAACATTAAATTTTAAATTAGAATTTATTTGATGAATAAAATGTAATTGAAAATTGTTTTGTTTGTAATTGTCTACCTCGTTTTTGTAATAAAATATATTTCCTTTAGAATCTTTGTATTCACCGCAAGAATTATAAGTTCTATTACCATTTTTAATTGAATCTTCAGATACATAATTCCATGCTTGATACGTTTTTTCTTGACCTAAAAAATTTATAAACTTAATTACACTTTTTTTTCCATAATATCCGGCTGCCAAATAATATGATACCAAATTACTACTAGCCCTGTTAATATATCCATCGCTACTAATTTTTGAAGCTCTTGCATCCAATGTAAATTTATTATTTAACATGCCTGTTCCTGCCATCAATGTATTTCGAAATGTATTAAAAGAACCGGCTGTAGAAATTACATTAGAGTAGGGCTTTTCGTTTAATTCATTTGTTTGAAAATTAATACTTGCACCAAATGCACCCGAACCGTTAGTTGATGCCCCTACTCCACGCTGAACTTGAATATTATTTGTACTCGATAATAAATCAGGCATATTTACATAATATGTTGACTGAGATTCAGCATCATTCACAGGAACTCCATTTATTGTCACATTAATTCTTGTTCCATCTGTACCTCTAATTCTTATTCCCGTATATCCAACCGCATTACCCGCGTCCGAATTAACAACTACACTGGGTAATTGATTTAATAAATATGGAGCATCTTGTCCTAAATTTTGTTTTTTTATAGCCTCTATGTCAATATTGTTATAGGCCATACCACTTCCCTTATCTACCCTTGTTGAATTTACAACTACTTCGTCTAAAAATTTATTAGACTTTTCTAATGTCAAGTTGAAATTTAAATTTTGATTCACAACAATTGTATCCAAACGTTCTTGAAATCCTATACATTTAGTCACTAAAATATAGGTGTCGGGTTTTAAATTTTTAAAACTAAAACTACCATCTGTTTCAGATATTGTAGAAAGCTGAGTGTTTTTAATACTAATTAAAGCAAACGAAACTTGCTCTGCAGTATTGGATTTAATAAATCCGTTTAAACTAAATTGGGCATACCCTTTAAAATTTAAAAATATTGCAGTAACAAAAAAGAATTTTTCAATGCTTTTAATTTTCATTATTATTTATTTTATTAATTAAAATTATTGATACAGGGGATGCATCAATTTTTAATTTATTTCCCTCCGCAGGCATTATCCTGTTCAGGTGTATAATAGCAGTGTTAATCACAAACTATTAACGGGTTTAATCTCAGCCTTATCAAATAAAGCACCCCTTAAGATGCCATAAAGTTAAGAAGTATAAATCATTTGTGCAAAAAAAACATTTTGTAAAACAAAAATAATGCTCAGTTTTGTGATTTAATACATGGAAAATAAAAAACGCATTGCTATTATTGGAAGCACTGGAAGTATTGGAACACAAGCACTTCAAGTTATTAAATCAAATTCAGATTTATTTGAAGTTGAAGTTTTAACTGCAAACACAAATGCAGAGCTATTAATTGAACAAGCACTAACTTACCATCCCAATGCAGTTGTAATTGCAGACGAGTCTAAATACCAAATTTTAAAAGAGGCATTACAACCTCACGATATTAAAGTATATGCTGGTGAGAAAGCGATTGAACAAATTGTAGAAATGGAAACTATTGATTTAGTTTTAGCAAGTGTAGTTGGGTATGCAGGACTTGCTAGTACAATTAATGCCATAAAAAATAAAAAACCAATTGCCCTAGCGAATAAAGAAACCTTAGTTGTAGCTGGAGAATTAGTAACAAATCTCGCTTTACAAAATGGCGTAAATATTTACCCGGTAGACAGCGAACACTCTGCAATTTTTCAGTGTTTGGCTGGAGAATGGGATAACAAAATAGAAAAAATAATTCTTACTGCAAGCGGCGGACCATTTTTGGGTAAAGACAAAGAATTTTTATCAACTGTAAAAAAAGAGCAAGCACTTAAACATCCAAACTGGGTAATGGGTTCTAAAATAACAATAGACTCTGCAAGCCTAATGAATAAAGGACTTGAAGTTATTGAAGCGAAATGGCTATTTCATTTAAATCCAGAGCAAATTGAGGTAGTTGTTCATCCGCAAAGCATAGTTCATAGTTTAGTGCAATTTGAAGATGGAAGCCTTAAAGCACAATTAGGTTTACCAGACATGAAGCTCCCAATTCAATATGCCTTGGGCTTCCCTAATCGAATTAAAAATAATTTTCCACGATTTGATTTTATTAATTACCCACAATTAACCTTCGAAAAACCTGATATAAATACCTTTTCTAATTTGGCATTAGCTTTCGAAGCTCTCAAACTAGGTGGTAATATGCCATGTATTTTAAACGCAGCTAACGAAATTGCAGTGCAAGCATTTTTAGAAGATAAAATAGGATTTTTACAAATGAGTGTGATTATTGAAAAAACGATGCAAAAAGTAGCTTTTATTAAAACTCCTTCTTATTCAGATTACATGGATTGCGATAAAGAAGCTAGATCTGTTGCTTTAGAATTATTATAGAATTAAACTAATTGATAACATTATTTAGATAATTATTCTATCAAAATTCTTTTAAAAATACTTAAATTTACTTTTCTTTAATTTAAAACAAGTTTATGTTTATAAAAATTGCTCAACTTTTTCTAAGTCTTACTATATTAGTTACTCTTCATGAATTTGGTCATTTTTGGTTTGCCAAAAAATTCAAATGTCGCGTTGATAAATTTTACCTCTTTTTCGATTTCCTCTTCCCTTTTGCTTCTGTATTGAATTTTCCATTATTTAAAAAGAAAATTGGCGACACAGAATACGGCATTGGTTGGTTCCCTTTTGGTGGCTATGTTCAAATTGCTGGTATGGTTGATGAGCAAATGGATAAATCAATAATCGATACTCCACCTCAACCATGGGAATTAAGAAGTAAGCCAGCATGGCAACGCTTGTTAGTGATGATGGGTGGCATTATCGTAAACTTTCTTTTGGGTATTTTTATTTTTTGGATGGCTCTTTTTACGTGGGGAAAAACAACTCAACCTATTTCTAAATTACCTCACGGCTTAATGGTAGACAGTTTAGGAATTCAAATGGGATTAAAAAACGGCGATTACATTACTTCTTTAGATGGGACGCCTGTAAAATCTATTAACAGAATTCCAATTGAGATTATCATGAATGGCATTAAACAAATTGAAGGTGTTCATGAAGATGGAAAAAAATTTAAAGTACAGGTGAGTGATGATAATCGTTCTAAAATTTTAAAGCGTTTAAAAAAATCAGATTTTGTAAGCCCAAGATTTATTTCGAAAATAGGACAGATTGATAGCACAAGCTTTGCCTCTAATGCAAATTTAAAAAATGACGATCGAATAATTGCCGTAAATGGGATTGCTGTTTGTTATTTTGACGAATTAAAAGCTCAATTAATTAAAAATAAATCATCAAAAGTAGATTTACTTGTTCTGCGTGGAAAAGATACCATTACTACTAAATGTCAAATAAGTGCAGAAGGTATTATCGGTTTTAAACCCGCCAGTGTAGAAGAATTTAAATTAGACGTTCAAACATTTGGAATTGTTTCGGCTTTTACTCAAGGTGTTAAAGATGGCTTGGAACTATTAATCATGCAAGCCAAGCAATTCGTAGTTATTTTTACAGTTAAAGATGCCCATAAACAAGTGGGTGGTTTTTATACGATGGTTCAGCAAATGAATTCTGAATGGGATTGGCATTCTTTTTGGATGTTTACCGGCTTTTTATCCTTGGCATTGGCTTTTATGAACTTTTTACCTATTCCAATGCTAGATGGTGGATACATCATGTTTATTTTATGGGAAATGATTACCGGTAAAAAAGTGAGCGATAAAATTATTTATTATGCGAATAATGTTGGATTATTTATCGTGTTAGGCTTAATGATATATGCAAACACGGATTGGTTAAGAGATTAATCAATAATACAAATAACAATTAAATAGTATAAAATATTATTATGAAAAAAAATATTTTTATATTGATTTTGTTTAATTCTTGTTTTCAATTTGTTTTGGCTCAACAAACTACTTTGAAAGAAAACACCAAAACAAATAGAGAAACCGACTCTCATAAAATTCTTATTATTCCTTTTGAGCCCAAATTATATTTAAGCGAAATTGATTATTACATCAATAACGAAACAAAATTATCAGCTAAACAAATTAAATACTTATTCAGAAATGGAATAAACGAAGAACTTTATAAGGCCTTTAAAACCGAAAAAATTAATGCCTTAGATTTAATGGAAGATACCGCTAAATACAAAAAAGACATTGATGGCATTTATCAATTTTTAAGTTATGATTATCAAAAAGTACCTAATCAAACCGTTTATAAAGAAAAAATAAAAGAAAAAAAAGAAAAGAAAATTCAGAAAGGGCAATTAACACTTGAAACTAATAGCGATGCTCGATTTATGAATGCCAAAATTACTGATACAAAAACAATAAAAACGATAAAACAAAAATTTAATACAGATATAATTGTTTTTATAAACGAACTCGATATCAAAGCGACAGGGTCAAAAAATCCAGGCGAATTAGGTGAAGGAAATCCTAATAGAAAAATTATTGTTCATTATACTATTTTATCAAACGACTTAAAAGAACTTAATTCTGGTACCGTTGAAGAAGATTTTAATTCAAAACTTAATAATCCTCAAAAAATTATCGAAATGCACTTTTCTGCTATTGCTTCAATTATCGTTGCTCGATTAAATAAATCATTAAATCCACCGTCTAAAAATAACTAAAATTACAAGTCAAATTAATATTTATCCAGCTTCATTAATTGACTTTGAAAATATTAAACTACACATATCAAATTTTGAATTAGATGATCAGGCCTTACAAATTAATCAGTTTATTGTTGCTAAACAAGATTCAATCTTATTAGGCTTTGCAAGAATAAGATCGCACCAACTTTTTAACGAATACTGCTCATTAGGCGTTATTGAAAAATATCGCCAATATGGCATTGCAAAAAAGATAACTGAAGCTATTATAAACCAATCTAAGCTCGATTTATATCTCGTTTGCATTATACCTGAGTATTTTGAAAAACTAGGATTTAAAATTGAAACTAACTATCCTGATGAAATGAAAAACAAACTCGATTATTGTAAAAGCTCTTTAATCGTTGAAGAGAATTATGTGGTAATGAAATACTACAAGCAAGCTATTTTATAAAACCATTATTCTTTAAAATAAAAAACCCCCTTATTAAAATAATAAGGGGGTTTTAAAATTATTGATTTAAATTATTGCTTAACCACTTTTAAAACTTCAGTTATATTTCCTGATTGAATTTTAACGTAGTACATACCTACTGCAAATTTATTTAAGTTAAAGTTAATTTTGTTATCAGAAGTGTTTGCTGATAAAATAACTTTTCCTGATAAGTCAGTAATAGATATTGATTTATTAATACCATTATTTAACTCAACTGTAAACTCTCCGTTATTTGGATTAGGATAAATGTTTATTCCTTGAGTAGATGCTGATATGTTATTGATGCCAACACAAGCTGAAACTATTAATTGAACAGTAGCAGTATTTGAACAACCATTGTTATCAGTTCCAGTTACAGTATAAGTTGTGTTTGAATTTGGAGACACTTGAACAGAAGCACCTTGTAAAAATATATTGTTTGATTGCCAAGTATAATTAATTGCTCCGTTAGCTAATAATGAAGTAACATCAGTTACACAAACATTGTTTCCGTTTGCTGATGCAGCTGTTACTGCTGGTTTAGGATTAACTGAAATTACTTGAGAAACTGAACCAACACAACCATTAGAAGATGATCCTGATAAGGTATAAGTTGTAGTAGTTGATGGATTTACAGTAATACCATTATTATTAGAACCTGATGGTAACCAAGTATAAGAAGATGCAGCACCAACAGAAGTTAAATTTAATGAAGCTCCATCACAAACAGTATTGCTTGGTGAAGAGAATATTGATAAAACTGGTGATTGATTTACAGTTACTAATTGTGTAACTGTGGTTGTGCAACCTGCTAAGTTTCTGCCAATTACTGAATATAAATTAGTTGTTGGTGGACTAACAACTACTGAAGGTAAAGTAGCACCTGTACTCCAAGTATATGATGTAGCACCAGAAGCAGTTAATGTAGCAGTTTTACCTGAACATATGGTTGAAATACCAGATATAGCAATGGTAGATGTGTTTATTGAACAAGGTGCTGTAACGCTTACATCATCAAAATGAATAAAAGCTGCGCCTGCTGCTGCACTTCTTGTTCCTTTTATTGCAATATAATAAATACCAGAACTTGCAACTGTAAATGTATTTGATAATAAACGATAAACTGGCGCAACAGCTGGTCCGTTAGTAGAAACAATTGTTGTTAATGCAGTT
>Ga0208975_1000817_pt1 | contig 14243 bp, 9 predicted proteins | sample GreLakmeER78MSRF_FD_187700 | JGI IMG/M metagenome (GOLD analysis project Ga0208975, IMG submission 187700) | Freshwater lentic microbial communities from great Laurentian Lakes, MI, USA - Great Lakes metaG ER78MSRF (SPAdes) | ecosystem: Environmental > Aquatic > Freshwater > Lake | place: Great... | reverse complement strand
TTACATTATTACTACCAACTTCCGTTATTTGTAAATAACACACATTACCTGCAGTCTTTACAGTATCTAAGGTTGTCCACCAATTATCAAAATTAATTCCATTAATCTCGTAATAATTAAAATAAAAGGTAGTAATTGATGCAACTGTTGAAGAATTTGCGACAAAATAATTTGTACCTGCAGTAGGATATCCACCAATATCATACTTCCACCTTGCACTATTTGAACCATCATTACCTGCAACACCTACTTGTCCATCAATTCCCGATGTTCCATTAGTACCTGATGTACCATTTGTTCCATTCGTACCGTTGGTACCACTTGTGCCTCTTGTACCTGATGTTCCATTGGTACCGCTAGTTCCATTAGTTCCGCTCGTACCATTAGTACCCGAAGATCCATTAGTACCATTAGTACCATTTGTTCCTGAAGATCCATTAGTACCGCTAGTACCATTTGTTCCGTTTGTTCCTGAAGTTCCATTTGTACCTGAAGTTCCATTAGTTCCCGAAGTTCCATTCGTTCCGCTAGTACCATTTGTTCCGTTTGTACCTGAAGTTCCATTTGTTCCATTTGTTCCATTAGTTCCTGAAGTTCCATTAGTTCCCGAAGTTCCATTCGTTCCGCTAGTACCATTTGTTCCGTTTGTACCTGAAGTTCCATTAGTTCCGCTAGTACCATTTGTTCCGCTAGTTCCATTTGTACCATTAGTACCGCTAGTACCATTTGTTCCGTTTGTTCCATTCGTTCCGCTAGTACCATTTGTTCCGTTTGTACCTGAAGTTCCATTAGTTCCGCTAGTACCATTTGTTCCGCTAGTTCCGTTTGTACCGTTTGTTCCCGAAGATCCATTGGTTCCATTTGTACCTGATGTTCCGTTAGTTCCTGATGTTCCATTGGTTCCATTCGTACCTGAAGATCCATTAGTTCCATTTGTACCTGATGTTCCATTCGTACCTGAAGATCCATTAGTTCCATTAGTACCTGAAGATCCATTAGTTCCATTTGTACCTGATGTTCCATTCGTACCTGAAGTTCCGTTTGTACCATTAGTACCTGAAGTACCATTAGTTCCTGATGTACCGTTTGTACCCGAAGTTCCATTGGTTCCGTTTGTACCATTCGTACCTGAAGTACCGTTGGTTCCCGAAGTTCCATTAGTTCCCGATGTTCCATTCGTACCTGAAGTACCGTTTGTCCCGTTGGTTCCTGACGTTCCGTTAGTCCCTGATGTACCATTAGTTCCGTTAGTCCCTGATGTACCATTAGTTCCATTAGTCCCCGACGTACCGTTTGTACCATTAGTTCCCGATGTTCCGTTAGTACCGTTCGTACCTGAAGTTCCGTTTGTACCATTAGTTCCATTCGTACCTGATGTTCCGTTAGTGCCATTCGTACCAGATGTTCCATTAGTACCTGATGTACCATTTGTCCCTGACGTTCCATTCGTTCCGTTAGTGCCAGATGATCCGTTTGTTCCTGATGTACCATTTGTACCATTGGTGCCTGAAGTCCCGTTAGTTCCTGATGTACCATTCGTTCCGCTTGTACCATTTGTTCCTGAAGTTCCATTAGTACCATTCGTTCCGTTAGTTCCCGATGTTCCGTTCGTACCATTTGTTCCCGATGTTCCATTCGTACCAGATGTACCATTAGTGCCGTTGGTACCATTTGTTCCGCTAGTACCATTTGTTCCGCTAGTACCATTTGTTCCGTTTGTACCTGAAGTTCCATTAGTTCCCGAAGTTCCATTAGTTCCGCTAGTACCGTTTGTTCCATTGGTTCCACTTGTACCGTTAGTACCATTCGTACCTGAAGTCCCATTTGTTCCGTTAGTTCCACTTGTTCCATTTGTACCTGATGTTCCATTAGTTCCTGACGTTCCGTTTGTTCCATTTGTTCCGTTTGTACCTGAAGTTCCATTAGTTCCTGACGTTCCGTTTGTTCCATTTGTTCCGTTTGTACCTGAAGTTCCATTTGTACCATTCGTACCTGAAGTTCCGTTAGTTCCCGATGTGCCATTAGTTCCGCTAGTACCGTTTGTTCCGTTAGTACCTGAAGTTCCATTGGTTCCACTTGTACCGTTAGTTCCCGAAGTACCATTTGTTCCGTTTGTACCTGATGTACCATTAGTTCCAGATGTTCCGTTCGTACCATTTGTACCTGATGTTCCGTTTGTACCTGAAGTTCCATTTGTTCCCGAAGTTCCATTTGTTCCATTGGTTCCGCTAGTTCCATTCGTACCTGATGTTCCGTTTGTTCCGTTGGTTCCTGACGTTCCGTTAGTACCAGATGTTCCATTCGTTCCTGAGGTTCCGTTTGTACCATTAGTACCGCTGGTTCCGTTCGTTCCATTGGTCCCGCTCGTGCCATTAGTTCCTGAAGTTCCATTAGTACCCGAAGTTCCATTCGTTCCATTTGTTCCTGATGTACCATTAGTTCCGTTCGTACCTGAAGTTCCATTAGTCCCCGACGTACCGTTTGTACCATTAGTTCCATTCGTTCCTGAAGTCCCATTAGTACCATTTGTCCCTGACGTTCCATTCGTTCCGTTAGTGCCCGATGTTCCGTTAGTACCTGATGTTCCATTAGTACCGCTAGTTCCATTTGTACCATTGGTACCTGAAGTTCCATTAGTTCCTGATGTACCATTAGTACCATTCGTTCCGCTTGTACCATTAGTACCGTTCGTCCCTGAAGTTCCGTTTGTACCATTCGTTCCTGAAGTTCCGTTGGTACCTGAAGTTCCATTCGTACCGTTGGTACCACTTGAACCATTTGTTCCCGAAGTTCCATTAGTCCCGTTAGTACCTGAAGTCCCGTTAGTACCTGAAGTTCCGTTTGTACCTGAAGTTCCGTTTGTACCATTAGTACCCGATGTTCCATTTGTTCCACTTGTACCGTTGGTACCATTCGTTCCTGAAGTTCCATTTGTACCTGAAGTCCCATTTGTTCCGTTTGTACCATTCGTTCCTGAAGTCCCGTTAGTACCTGAGGTTCCATTGGTGCCTGATGTTCCGTTAGTTCCTGAAGTCCCATTTGTTCCATTTGTACCTGAAGTCCCGTTTGTTCCATTAGTTCCTGAAGTCCCGTTTGTTCCGTTAGTTCCACTTGTACCATTCGTACCTGAAGTCCCATTTGTTCCGTTTGTACCATTCGTTCCTGAAGTACCGTTGGTTCCTGATGTACCATTTGTACCATTCGTACCTGAAGTCCCGTTAGTACCTGACGTTCCATTTGTCCCTGAAGTCCCATTAGTTCCTGAAGTTCCGTTTGTACCATTAGTTCCAGATGTTCCGTTCGTACCATTTGTACCTGATGTACCATTTGTACCTGATGTACCATTAGTTCCAGATGTTCCGTTCGTACCATTTGTACCTGATGTTCCGTTAGTACCTGACGTACCATTAGTACCTGAAGATCCATTTGTGCCATTAGTGCCTGAAGTTCCGTTCGTACCATTTGTTCCTGAGGTACCGTTAGTTCCGTTAGTTCCAGATGTACCATTTGTCCCTGAAGTTCCGTTTGTACCTGATGTACCATCAGTCCCATCAACGCCAGAAAGTCCACTAGATCCACTAGATCCATTCGTACCATTTGTTCCTGAAGTTCCGTTTGTACCGTTCGTTCCTGAAGTTCCATTGGTTCCGTTTGTACCGCTAGTCCCGTTTGTTCCGTTAGTTCCACTTGTACCATTCGTTCCTGAAGTTCCATTCGTACCTGAAGTTCCGTTTGTTCCGTTGGTTCCTGACGTTCCGTTAGTACCTGATGTTCCATTAGTACCTGAAGTTCCATTAGTTCCTGAAGTTCCATTTGTACCATTCGTTCCTGAAGTTCCGTTTGTACCACTAGTCCCGTTCGTACCCGATGTTCCGTTAGTTCCATTCGTACCCGAAGTTCCATTAGTTCCGTTAGTACCGCTTGTACCATTTGTTCCTGATGTTCCATTTGTTCCATTAGTGCCCGATGTACCGTTCGTACCTGAAGACCCATTAGTTCCATTAGTACCCGATGTACCGTTAGTTCCATTCGTTCCGTTTGTACCTGATGTTCCATTGGTCCCGCTCGTACCATTTGTTCCATTTGTTCCGTTAGTCCCTGAAGTACCATTCGTACCTGAGGTTCCATTCGTTCCACTTGTACCGTTGGTACCGTTGGTACCTGAAGTTCCGTTCGTACCTGAAGACCCATTAGTTCCATTAGTACCTGAAGTCCCATTAGTCCCTGATGTACCATTGGTTCCGCTAGTTCCATTAGTTCCTGATGTGCCGTTTGTACCATTTGTTCCGTTAGTACCTGAAGTTCCATTGGTACCCGAAGTACCGTTAGTTCCATTTGTACCTGAAGTTCCGTTTGTACCATTTGTACCTGAAGTTCCGTTTGTACCTGAAGATCCATTAGTTCCATTTGTACCTGAAGTTCCGTTCGTACCTGACGTACCATTGGTTCCATTTGTTCCATTCGTTCCTGATGTTCCATTAGTTCCATTTGTACCTGAAGTTCCATTAGTACCTGAAGTACCGTTTGTTCCGTTCGTTCCTGAAGTTCCGTTTGTACCATTTGTTCCACTTGACCCATTAGTTCCATTAGTTCCTGAAGTACCATTTGTTCCTGAAGTACCATTTGTTCCACTTGACCCATTAGTTCCATTAGTTCCTGAAGTACCATTAGTTCCTGAAGTACCATTTGTTCCTGAAGTACCATTTGTTCCTGAAGTACCATTTGTTCCACTTGACCCATTAGTTCCATTAGTTCCTGAAGTACCATTTGTACCTGATGTTCCATTTGTACCTGATGTTCCATTAGTTCCATTTGTACCTGAAGATCCATTAGTTCCATTTGTTCCTGAAGTTCCATTTGTACCTGAAGATCCATTAGTTCCATTTGTTCCTGAAGTTCCATTAGTTCCATTTGTTCCTGAAGTTCCATTTGTACCTGAAGATCCATTAGTTCCATTTGTACCTGAAGTACCGTTCGTACCTGAAGTTCCGTTTGTACCATTAGTACCTGAAGTTCCGTTAGTTCCACTTGATCCATTTGTGCCTGAAGTTCCGTTAGTTCCACTTGATCCATTAGTTCCATTTGTACCTGAAGTTCCGTTTGTACCTGAAGTTCCGTTTGTACCTGATGTTCCATTAGTACCACTTGACCCATTAGTTCCATTAGTTCCTGAAGTTCCATTTGTACCTGAAGTTCCATTTGTACCTGAAGTACCGTTAGTACCATTTGTTCCCGAAGTACCGTTGGTACCTGAAGTTCCGTTGGTTCCTGAAGTTCCATTAGTACCGTTAGTTCCCGAAGTTCCATTGGTTCCACTAGTACCATTCGTACCATTCGTACCATTTGTTCCGTTAGTCCCTGAAGTACCATTCGTTCCCGATGTTCCATTTGTGCCATTCGTTCCTGATGTTCCATTAGTACCGCTGGTTCCGTTCGTTCCATTTGTCCCTGATGTTCCATTCGTCCCGTTTGTTCCCGATGTACCATTCGTTCCGTTAGTACCTGAGGTTCCATTCGTTCCGCTAGTTCCATTTGTTCCTGAAGTCCCATTTGTACCATTTGTTCCGTTTGTTCCACTAGTCCCATCTGTTCCGTTAGTACCTGAAGTACCATTCGTTCCTGATGTTCCATTAGTACCGCTCGTACCATTTGTTCCGTTTGTCCCCGAAGTTCCATTCGTTCCACTAGTTCCGTTTGTTCCCGAAGATCCATTCGTACCGTTTGTTCCTGATGTACCGTTGGTACCTGAAGTTCCGTTTGTACCATTCGTCCCTGAAGTTCCGTTTGTTCCTGAAGTACCATTGGTACCTGATGTTCCATTTACTCCCGATATACCACTTGTCCCATTTGTTCCAGATGTTCCATTCGTACCTGAAGTTCCCGATGTTCCATTCGTACCATTTGTTCCGCTTGAACCTGAAGTTCCATTTGTACCGCTAGTACCATTTGTACCGCTAGTACCATTTGTTCCGCTTGACCCTGAAGTTCCATTTGTACCGCTAGTACCATTTGTTCCTGAAGTTCCGTTAGTTCCATTTGTTCCTGAAGTACCGTTAGTACCTGACGTTCCATTCGTTCCGTTAGTACCTGACGTTCCGTTCGTACCTGAAGTTCCATTTGTTCCTGAAGTACCGTTTGTCCCTGATGTTCCATTCGTACCGTTAGTACCTGAAGTACCGTTTGTCCCTGATGTTCCATTCGTACCGTTAGTACCTGATGTACCATTCGTTCCTGAAGTTCCATTCGTACCTGAAGTTCCATTTGTTCCGTTGGTTCCTGACGTTCCGTTAGTCCCTGATGTACCATTAGTTCCATTAGTTCCTGAAGTTCCATTAGTTCCTGAAGTTCCATTTGTTCCCGAAGTACCGTTAGTTCCATCCGTACCTGATGTTCCATTCGTACCGTTAGTACCACTAGTTCCATTTGTTCCCGAAGTTCCATTGGTCCCGCTCGTACCATTTGTACCCGATGTACCGTTTGTTCCATTAGTGCCTGAAGTTCCATTGGTACCATTTGTTCCACTAGTTCCATTTGTCCCATTCGTACCTGATGTCCCATTTGTTCCGTTAGTCCCTGAAGTACCATTAGTTCCCGAAGTTCCATTCGTACCACTAGTACCATTTGTTCCGTTAGTCCCTGAGGTTCCATTTGTGCCGCTTGTTCCATTAGTTCCCGAAGTACCATTCGTACCGCTTGAACCATTTGTTCCGTTTGTACCTGATGTACCATTAGTACCTGAAGTACCGTTGGTACCACTTGTACCGTTTGTACCAGAAGTTCCATTAGTTCCATTCGTACCTGATGTTCCGTTTGTTCCATTAGTTCCCGAAGTTCCATTGGTTCCACTAGTACCATTCGTACCATTTGTTCCAGATGTACCGTTAGTTCCACTTGTACCATTTGTTCCAGATGTTCCGTTAGTCCCGTTTGTACCATTTGTTCCGTTTGTACCTGAGGTACCATTTGTTCCGCTAGTACCGTTAGTACCACTTGAACCATTTGTTCCATTTGTTCCAGATGTTCCGTTAGTCCCGTTTGTACCATTTGTTCCGTTTGTACCTGAGGTACCATTAGTTCCTGATGTTCCGTTAGTACCTGAAGTTCCATTAGTACCGTTTGTACCTGACGTACCGTTGGTTCCTGATGTACCATTTGTTCCATTCGTTCCGCTAGTTCCGTTTGTACCATTCGTCCCTGAAGTTCCATTGGTACCTGATGTACCGTTTGTCCCATTAGTTCCGCTAGTGCCATTAGTACCTGATGTTCCGTTAGTTCCTGAGGTCCCATTTGTTCCGTTAGTCCCCGATGTTCCATTAGTTCCTGATGTACCGTTTGTACCATTCGTTCCGCTAGTTCCATTTGTTCCGTTAGTACCTGAAGTTCCATCTGTCCCATTTGTACCACTAGTTCCATTCGTTCCGTTAGTACCTGAAGTTCCATTTGTCCCGCTTGTACCATTAGTCCCGTTAGTTCCACTTGTTCCATTGGTTCCGTTCGTACCTGACGTTCCGTTTGTTCCCGATGTACCATCTGTTCCGTTAGTACCAGATGTTCCATTTGTCCCGCTAGTACCATTTGTGCCTGATGTTCCATTAGTCCCTGAAGTTCCATCCGTACCATTAGTACCGTTGGTACCTGATGTTCCGTTTGTACCATTCGTACCTGAAGTTCCGTTAGTACCGTTCGTTCCCGAAGTTCCATTAGTCCCGCTTGTACCATTCGTTCCGTTCGTACCATTCGTTCCCGACGTTCCGTTGGTTCCATTTGTTCCGCTAGTACCGTCTGTACCTGAAGTACCATTTGTACCACTAGTGCCATTTGATCCGCTAGTTCCGTTAGTACCATTCGTTCCCGACGTTCCGTTAGTACCATTTGTACCTGAAGTTCCGTTTGTACCATTAGTACCTGATGTACCATTCGTACCTGAAGTCCCATTTGTTCCCGATGTTCCGTTAGTACCTGAAGTACCGTCCGTACCATTTGTTCCGCTAGTACCTGATGTTCCGTTTGTTCCCGATGTTCCATTAGTACCGTTCGTTCCGCTAGTACCACTTGTTCCATTAGTACCTGAAGTACCATTCGTTCCGTTAGTTCCTGACGTTCCACTTGTACCATTTGTTCCTGATGTCCCGTTAGTACCATTCGTTCCATTGGTTCCGCTAGTTCCATTAGTACCGTTCGTTCCACTTGTACCATTTGTTCCATTTGTACCTGAAGTCCCATTTGTACCCGAAGTTCCATTAGTTCCATTAGTTCCGCTAGTCCCGTTGGTTCCATTTGTCCCATCGGTTCCTGAAGACCCATTGGTTCCATTAGTTCCATTTGTACCTGAAGTGCCATTAGTACCGCTCGTACCATTAGTACCATTGGTTCCGTTAGTACCAGATGTTCCGTCCGTTCCATTTGTACCTGAAGTCCCATTAGTTCCCGATGATCCGTTTGTTCCATTGGTGCCGCTAGTACCATTGGTTCCATTTGTGCCTGATGTGCCGTTAGTTCCCGAAGTACCGTTTGTTCCGTTAGTACCAGATGTTCCGTTAGTACCATTTGTTCCGCTAGTCCCATTCGTTCCGTTTGTTCCTGAAGTTCCGTTAGTTCCACTAGTACCATTTGTTCCGTTAGTGCCTGAAGTTCCATTAGTGCCTGAAGTTCCATCTGTACCATTTGTTCCTGAAGTACCATTTGTTCCTGAAGTTCCATTGGTACCATTAGTACCCGATGTTCCTGACGTACCGTTAGTTCCATTAGTTCCCGATGTACCATTTGTACCTGAAGTTCCATTTGTACCGTTGGTACCTGATGTTCCGTTGGTTCCTGATGTTCCGTTGGTTCCCGAAGTTCCATTCGTTCCATTTGTCCCCGAAGTTCCATTAGTACCATCCGTACCATTAGTACCCGAAGTTCCATTTGTTCCGCTAGTACCGTTGGTACCACTTGTCCCGTTAGTTCCACTAGTACCATTTGTTCCTGAAGTTCCATTCGTTCCGCTCGTACCCGAAGTTCCATTCGTTCCGCTAGTACCTGAAGTTCCATTCGTTCCGCTCGTACCTGAAGTTCCATTAGTCCCTGAAGTTCCATCCGTACCATCTGTTCCATTAGTCCCTGAAGTTCCGTTTGTTCCGCTAGTCCCATCAGTTCCACTTGATCCATTAGTTCCGTCGGTTCCTGAAGTTCCATCAGTTCCACTAGTCCCATTTGAACCTGAAGTTCCGTCTGTACCGTTAGTACCATCTGTTCCATTAGTACCTGAGGTTCCGTCCGTACCATTAGTTCCTGAAGTACCATTTGTGCCGGATGTACCTTGTTCTCCAACAAGACAAAGATAAACACCTCCAATTGTTTTATAACCTGGACTTTGAGAATATGTAATAATTGCAATTAAATCACCCGTTGAGGCGGTATAACCGCTAATTAACATATATTGTATAATATCATCACCAGGGGCATATACACTTAATGTTTGTCCAGGTCCCCATGCCATATTTGCGTAGGAAGGACCATTGTATGTTTGAGCTACCGATTGAAAATAATAATCTCCCGCTAAGAATGGTGTACAAATTAATGGTGATGTTCCTGAAGTTCCGTCAGTACCATTTGTTCCATTAGTTCCGTTTGTTCCTGAAGTTCCATCCGTTCCGTTAGTTCCTGAAGTTCCATCTGTTCCATTTGTTCCTGAAGTTCCGTCTGACCCATTTGTTCCATTTGTCCCTGAAGTTCCGTCCGTACCATTTGTCCCTGAAGTTCCGTCCGTACCATTAGTTCCAGAACTTCCATCTGTTCCGTTAGTCCCTGAAGATCCGTCAGTTCCGTTTGTTCCTGAAGTTCCATCAGTACCATTTGTTCCACTAGATCCATCTGTTCCGCTAGTACCGTCAGTCCCCGAACTACCATTTGTTCCGTTAGTTCCTGATGTTCCATCAGTTCCACTAGTTCCGTCAGTACCGTTTGTCCCTGAAGTTCCATCTGTACCCGATGAACCATTTGTTCCTGAAGTACCGTCTGTACCATTAGTTCCTGAAGTTCCATTAGTTCCTGAAGTTCCATCAGTTCCTGAAGTTCCTGAAGTTCCATCAGTACCGTTAGTACCTGAAGTTCCGTCTGTACCTGAAGTTCCGTCTGTACCTGAAGTTCCGTTAGTACCTGAAGTTCCGTTAGTACCATCAGTACCGCTAGTACCATTTGTTCCATTTGTTCCATTTGTTCCAGAAGTTCCATCTGTACCATTTGTTCCTGAAGTTCCATTAGTTCCGTCTGTACCTGAAGTTCCATCCGTTCCACTAGATCCATTTGTCCCATCAGTACCTGAAGTACCATCTGTTCCATTTGTTCCGCTAGTACCACTTGATCCGTCAGTACCATTTGTTCCGTCAGTACCGTTAGTCCCTGAAGTCCCATCCGTTCCATTTGTACCTGAAGTCCCATCCGTTCCGTTAGTACCTGAAGTCCCATCCGTTCCATTTGTACCTGAGGTTCCATCCGTTCCATTTGTACCTGAAGTACCATCCGTTCCATTTGTTCCATTAGTTCCGTCTGTACCATTTGTTCCGCTAGTACCATTTGTTCCGCTACTTCCATCCGTTCCATTAGTCCCACTTGAACCATCTGTTCCATTAGTCCCTGAAGATCCGTCAGTTCCGTTAGTACCGCTAGTTCCATTTGTACCTGAACTTCCGTTTGTCCCATCAGTTCCGTTTGTACCATTAGTCCCTGAACTACCATCTGTACCATTAGTCCCTGAAGTGCCGTCAGTACCATTAGTTCCGCTGGTTCCATCTGTTCCATCTGTTCCATTAGTTCCATTTGTACCATTAGTACCTGAAGTTCCATTCGTACCGCTAGTTCCATCCGTACCGTTTGTTCCATTAGTTCCATTAGTTCCATTAGTTCCTGAAGTACCATCAGTTCCGTTTGAACCATTCGTTCCACTAGTGCCATTTGTACCGTTGGTTCCTGAAGTTCCATCTGTTCCGTTTGTACCATTAGTTCCTGATGTTCCATTCGTTCCTGAAGTACCATTTGTTCCGCTAGTCCCATTTGTTCCGCTAGTTCCATTCGTTCCACTTGATCCTGAAGTGCCATTTGTTCCTGAAGTTCCATTCGTTCCACTTGATCCTGAAGTTCCATTTGTACCGCTTGAACCATTCGTTCCTGATGTACCATCTGTACCGTTTGTTCCACTACTACCATCAGTACCTGATGTTCCATTTACTCCCGATATACCACTTGTCCCATTTGTTCCTGAAGTCCCATTAGTACCACTTGTTCCGTTAGTTCCTGAAGACCCATTAGTACCGCTTGTTCCATCTGTTCCGTTTGTTCCATTAGTTCCTGACGAACCATTTGTTCCATTAGTTCCTGACGAACCATTTGTACCGTTAGTGCCTGAAGTCCCATCTGTACCACTACTACCATTAGTACCACTACTACCATTAGTGCCGCTACTACCATTAGTTCCTGAAGAACCATTAGTCCCTGAAGAACCATCAGTACCACTTGTCCCGTGAGTCCCTGATGTTCCGTTGGTACCATTAGACCCTGACGTTCCATCTGTACCATTAGATCCTGAAGTACCATTCGTTCCTGAAGTTCCGTTTGCACCTGAAGTACCATTTGTTCCTGAAGTCCCATTGGCTCCTGAGGTTCCATCAGTTCCGCTTGATCCATCTGTACCTGAAGTACCTGAAGTACCTGAAGTACCGACAGTAGAAATTGCGGCACCTACTTGTGCAATTGTTGCTTTATACGAAGATCCTGCCGGATTTTGGGATGTGTCACCGGTAATAACGATATGTATTAAATCATTAATCGATACACCTGTGGCAATTGTCCTATCCGTCAGTCTTTGAAATCCCATTATATATTTTTATTAATAAATATTGTAAAAATGATTATTGGTCTTGAAAAATGTAAATCTCTGCATCCATAAATAAGAATATTTCACCGTCCTCAAATAATTTACCGTTATTGATACCTTGACAATAGATTACACCAAATAATTCACACCCTGTTGAATCAATCATTTTTAACCCAACTGCCGGCGCACCGTTAAATTGTGGTGGTAATGTAATGATTAATGGAAACGTTGCCGTGGAAGGTATAGTCGTAATTAAAACACATTGATTACCATAAACATCACAAGCGTAAAGTGTATATGGATATGCGGATCCAGTTATGGAATTTATTTGGATTTGTGTCATATTTTATAAATAGTTCAAATAAATTATATCAACTATGTTTTTGAAAATATTTTGTAATTCTTTGACTTAATCTAACTCTTGGATCGTTTTCCGTTCTTCCAACCACACTATATGGTACTATAAACCCAAAACTTAAAAACACCCTTCTTGAGTTAAACTCTTCGGTCCAATGTTTGTATAAAGAAGCCTCAAAACAGTATAGGTCTTTTTGTTCTATCACAGGTGAAGAACTGTCTATAAAAATTTTGTAATCTTCTGATAACACACTTATGTTACACTTATAATTTATGTAACCATCAAGTGACGCATCATAGTGGGGTTTTACTCTACCACCTTTTTTCATATCAACCGCCTGAATAAAGATATTATCAAGGGGTAGGTTGTTCTTTTCAGATATCCTTTTTAAAATAGTTTTGATAATTGGGGGTATCTCTTGATTTGAAACTTTAGAAACTGATTGAAAATTTGTAATGTAGTTTGTAAGTTCGGTATTTGAGATGTCTATAATACAAGATTTTCCCTTCAGTGTTTTTGAGATTTCACTTAAGTGGTAATTCGGATCTCCATCTTCAGGATTTAACGAATCTACCCAGTCAACAATTAGTTTAACCTCATCATCACTGATGAAATTTTTTACTATCTTATAATTTTCAGATTCCATTTATTAAGAAATTCTTTTGGTCCAATTTCTAATTCCATTATAGATAAGTTTTTCTTAGCGTAAATAGAATTCATTTTTTCCTCAGATCCCGCCATTGTGCAAAACCAATGAGTTGCAGGTTCTTCTCCTGTTGATGAACAAGGTATTTTCATGACATTTTTATTTACCCAAGATTCTCTTACTTGTTCTGCCTTATCGTTTTCTGTTAAAATATTTATTCTCATATTATTTATTTTTTAATTTATTTAGTCAATTGGTAATCCCAACTTATAATCAACAGTAATATCACTCCACCCAATACCAAATTCGTATTTCATAACTTTATCGACAACAACATATGATTCAAATTGTGTTGTACCGGAACTAACATCAGAATTAATAAAAATACCACTTAAAAAATATACATCATTTGTGGTATTCACGGATGTTGCTGCCGGTAAATTTGTAATAATATAATCATAAGCAGAATCCCTGATAGTTTCTGTAGCAAATATCATTTGTTTATTATAAACCTCTTCAGTTGTTCCTGTGAATCCTGATAATGTCGACTTATGTGACCATAAAATATCTGTTAATTTCCAAAAAGAATAATTTTCATTATCAAAAGGTGCATCACTTTGACTTGGTGCTGAACTTAGTTGATTTACAACTTGATCAATTGCTCCCGCAACGGCACCACAGGTATTATCAGTTAAACTATTAACTTTACCTCTACGTAACATTCTACCTGAACGACCATCTTCAGTAACACCAATGTGTGGCATACTTGTTACAAACAAGGTTCCATCAAGAGTTGTTGCTACGTGACTTGCAAATGCTCCAAACCCAACACTACCAACAAACGGATAACCCGCCAATCCACCGGACATAAACGGTCCTAAGAAAGAATTAATACTTGTTGGCCATCCACCGATATTTCCGGGTAAGTATGCCGCATCAACATCATCAGAACAAATACCTTCAGCTAAAACAATATCAGTTGATAGTATTCCTTCATTTGTAATATATTCTGTTGTGTATGTTCCCCATAATTCAGATAATACCGCTCCTGAGAATGGTTGGTATCCTCCGTCAACGGTAACAGTTCTTACTGTTTCAGTATATGCGCTCTGACCTGTTAATGGTGCTGGTACAATTATTTCATATGTTCTATCATATAATGGAACGTCTAATTCGTATGTTCCGTAAGGATAATCCGAAATATTGTTAAATGGTATTACTTCAGATCCTAAATTTTCTGACCCGCCAGTTGTGGGATAAAAAGTAACGTTTGCCGTTAGTCCTGATAAATTTGTGCTTGTTATTCTAATTCCTTGTATCATTTTTTTGTTTTTTTATTTTTTATTTATTTATAATATTAATCCGAAATTCAAATCATTTTCTGG
>Ga0208975_1000816_pt1 | contig 14251 bp, 26 predicted proteins | sample GreLakmeER78MSRF_FD_187700 | JGI IMG/M metagenome (GOLD analysis project Ga0208975, IMG submission 187700) | Freshwater lentic microbial communities from great Laurentian Lakes, MI, USA - Great Lakes metaG ER78MSRF (SPAdes) | ecosystem: Environmental > Aquatic > Freshwater > Lake | place: Great... | reverse complement strand
GCCAGCTGTATTCAAACAAGCAGCTGTACAACCAGCGGTACGCTTAGCACATGTTTCATAACCTGACAAATCAGCTGGAGCCAAATGCAAAATATAGGTATTGTAACCTTCAGCCAATCCTTTAAGAATTTTGGGGTTACCAGTAGAAAGCAGTTTCATAACAATGTGTCCTTTATCAACTCAACAGAATCCATTATACAGGTTTCGGTACAATTGTCAAGCGTTTTTCGCCTGTGTTGCATAAAAACAACATTAATACTTAAGTATTAATATCACCAGGAGTACTATTCCCATGATTCCGAACGTCATGGAACGACCCACCAGAGCGCCTAGGAACGCACCCAAGGCGAATATTGAAACGGATGATAGATATATCTCCATATTATCTCCGCATGTTGGCTTGGTCTTTTGCTTCTTGATCCGAGAAAATCGGAACCGCATTAGATTTGTGCAAAGTACCAATACCTTTCATAGCTGAGCCAGTATATACTTTGCCAATGATAGGTTTTGTTGCCATACCCTCACCAGTACTTAGACTAGGATAACGTACAGTTTCCCTGCCAGCTGGCGGTTTTAATTCAGGTAGTACATAAGTATTCATTTTCGTTTTGAGTACTTTTTTATTACCTGATGGTGGCGGCATAGAATTAACATTATCTAACCATGCCTGATATTCAGCCAGTTTTTTGGCTGTTGGTTTTTTACGTTTTGAACGATTGTGTACGAATAACATCATAATGCTATTATAACACTACCGATTTTATTATGCAAGCCCTATGTTGTTTTTATGCAACAACTTCATAAGTGACTTCGTAGCCGCCTTTTCGGTCAGTCCACCAATCATCTTCATCCATCCAGTCAAAATCTAAATCCACGCTTTCTTCATAAGCATCATTGATTACATCTTCAACATCATAGGTGCCATCTTCTAAACCAGAAAGAATGGTACTAATTTCTTCTTCCTCTTTGTCTGGATAAATGTCAGTCAAAACATCTTCATCAATTTCGATTGAATACCGTTTTTCAACTTGATGCCATTCAGATTTTACAACTGTTACCATTATCATCTCCATTGTTAAATTTAAAACACACTATAATTTCTTCCATAACGCACATGCCGATTTCTTGAGCAACTCTGTATTCGTTCAGCTCTTCGCTTTCTTGACAACGTTTTAATGCTTCAAGAGCTCCACGTTCAATACACATTTGCATAACGGCATATTCATCAATCTTCACGTTCAAATCCTTCTTCTGTAAAGAAGGTTTCTATTTTCTTTTGATTGTCCCACTTTGCACAATAATAATTATCAACATCACATAGTTTCAAAGCATCTTCTTCTGAAATAACACGATGTGACATAATTTGTTGACCAATAAACTCCTGTGAGAATTCTTTGGCAGCATCCATCGTAACTGTATCAAGTGCATATTCTGGATGTTCAGCAGGTACTTCAACCACGTACCTCATACGGAATGTGTGTACAGCTTCAACTAATGCCCAAGTCTTTTCTTCTTTTTTCTTTAAAGACCAACTACCATCACCTCGATCAGTCCATTCTAAATTATCACCAATCTTAAAATTAGATAACTCAAGTATTTCGTCAGTCAACTCAATAAACTTTTCACCATCTTCATTTTCTTTCACATCAAGTATCCATGATTTATCTGACATATTAACCTTTTAATAAAATTTGTTTGTTGTCTTCTTCTCTTAAGTCTTCTTCAAACTCAGATAACTTAATACGTTCCATTTTATCCTTAACTTCTTTTAGTTGTTGTAATGACATAGTATCATCACGCAACTTCAATTCAAGTCTTTCAATTTCTTTTTGTAATTCTGCTTTCAAGCTCATATTCTTCTTCCTGTTTTAAAAGACGATAGGTACTCTTATCGTGGTGTTTATGTTTGTTACTATATTTCTCAGAATCCGCATTTTTTCTAAACTTTGTTTTTTGGATTTTCTGAGGCTTATTTCCACCGACCAACATTTGCATCATGCTCCGAAAATGTGATCCGCCACGTTAAGTTCAATCAACTCTTGTGGCTGCAACCAAATGTCAGTAGCAGGCAACAATTTCTTTTTAACTTCACGTTCTGTAAGTTGTGTGTTTTCGACCAACAAATTTAACATGCGTTGGTTTGTATAGTCAGCTTCAATCATTTCAGATTTGATATCGTGGAATTTACCCTGTATTTCATCGGAGTATTGGTGACACATGCAAGACGTATTCTTAGCAATATGTCTATGTCCTTGTTCACCTGAGGAAAAGATTAGAAATGCGGCACTCATAACAGAACCAATTCCAATAGTTCTAATTGGCAAATTGGATTGCTTCATCAAATCAATCAAAGCAAATGCATCAGTTAAATTACCACCAATAGAATTGATGTATAGTGTCAACATTCTATCATTATCTGCTTCTAAATTTTCATAAACAATCCATTGCATAGCTCGATTGATATTGTCTTCTTCAATTTCACCTGTTAGGAAATGAATGCTGTTATCCAACAAACGTTGGTTAACTATATCAAACCAACCTGCGCCATCCATGTTGTCGTCAACTAAATTCTGTTTCATTAAATTAGATGCTCTCATTTTTATGCCATTCACTAGCTGTTGTAATAATACTCATTATATCATGTTTAGGTCGGTAACGCAAGACTTTTTCGGCAAGACTAATATCGGCAACTAAAACGGGTGGATCACCTTGTCGTCTAGGCAAAATATCATAGTCAACATATTCACCGGTAATTTCAGAAACTAATTTTACCATTTCTAATACCGAAACACCTTGACCTGTACCTAAATTTAAAGTTGTAGATTTCTTGCCTGATTTTAAATAATTGAAAGCATCAAAATGTGCATCAGCAACATCACAAACGTGTACATAATCACGTACGCACGTGCCATCTGGTGTATCATAGTCATCACCATATATTTCAACGTTGTTTAGATTTTGTAAGATATTAGGAATTAGATGTGTCTCAGGATCATGCGACTCACCCATTTCACCATCTATATCAGCACCACCAAGATTAAAATACCGAAAAATTACGTGATTGATATTTGAATAACGAATGGCAGTCTCAGCCATGTACTTTGAAATACCATACGGATGATTTTCTGCAATCTTACCATTCTCTTTGATTGGCCGATTACTTGGTGCATAGACACCTGCAGTGGAAGAATATATAATATTTTTCACTCTGAACATTGTCATCACATTCAACAGGTTGCAAGTGCCTGCGGTGTTAACATCCATAAATTCATTTGGATATTCCCACGATTGACTAACTTCGATTCTGCCTGCTAGGTGAAATACGGTATCAATCTTAACACGTGAGAATAGATCCAACAGGGAACTTTTTCTACGAATATCACCTTCATAGAATATATCCATGTAACGGTGTTTTGGTGGTTTACAATCATAACCAACGACATTGAAGCCTTCACGCTTCAATTTTTTACACAGGTGTGAACCGAGATATCCCGATGCGCCTGTAACTAATACTGTAGTCATATCAACTAAAAATTAATGAAATATTCGGACCAAGTTCTTCTTTGATAACATTTTGTTTCCAAGGAAAACCTGTTGGGTATTTCTCAGCAGACGCAGCATTACCTTTGTCAAAAAACTCTTGCGTTACTGAATTTGGATTTCCATCCAATCTATAACACATGGTGTAATCATTCGAACAATCAAATTTTGGAAAGTGATTCTTTAACGCACTAAAAAACTGTCTATCGGCACCCCATTGGCCGTACCAAGCATGCCCAATCCTAACAGCAATGTCACGCCTAATAGCAAAGCTTGAGGTATCAATGTGGAATACTTCACTATTGAAATATACAGGCCATTTGCCAAGCGACTCACAGTCATCATTACATAAGTAGTTGCCATCTTTATCATAAATTTTCCTTAACGAATATGCCCAATCATTACCTTGTTTGATTTTATCAACAAGTTTTTCCACGTGATTTGGTTCGTACCAATTGTCTTCGTCTAGATAACAAATTACATCAGCATTAACCAAAAAAGAACAAGCTGAATAGACACGGTGTCCATACCAACCTTTACCAACATTTTCTTCAAGTACAATCTTTTTTACTTTGGTTGCACCTTCGATTTTGTCAATAACACTTAACTCACTCTGTTCACCATCAATAAAAACATAATGTGTTAAATCACTGTATGTTTGTTTATCAACGGAATCAACACACCTTACTAGATGTTCACTTCCGATTGTCGGTGTTACTATTGCTACTTTCATTATATAATCCTAGTCTGTCAGATTCAGCTTCGAGCTGATTCATCAATTTCTTTTTTAATTCTTCCTCTTTTTGCAAATCTCTAGCAAAGATTGCGTCCCATCTATTGTTGTATTCATCTTGTGCTACACTAAATGGTCTTGGTTTACTTCCTTTTCCACCGTCACTCATTTTTTCCTCTCTATGTCATCTTCTTCACAATATGTTCCGTATTGTATCTCAACAATCTTACATTCACTGGCATAAGGATTAGTTAATTTATGCCATTCTTCGATACCAATATCGATGGTTTGATTTAGACCAAGAATTTTTCCTGGCAACTTATAACCACTGTTCATTTCACTTTCAACCAGACACTGGCCTTTTGTAACGTGCCAATGTTCTTTGCGGAATCTATGTCGTTGCATACTCAATGATTTACCTGGTTCAACAACCAGTTCTTTCACTTTTGTACTAGCAGCTTCATATATTACACGATAATAACCCCAAGGTCTTTCAACCTTTGGTGCTTTCCATTCTTCTAAAATCCAGCTACTCGAATTCTTTTTGTCTTCACCACCGACACCAAATTTAAAAACAAGGTTGTCATCTTTAATATCCATTTCAGGAATATTATCAGCAGTTCTATCACCACCATTTGCAAAAATAATCTGATCCATTGGAAACATTTTCCTAACTTGGACGATTGCATCTTTGGCAGTACCATCATCATCATTAAATTTAATAACACGATGTACTTGGTATAAATTTTCAATAATCTCCGACCTTTCAGAGAAAGGCATAAATGCTCGACCCTTCTTGCGTTCGAGCCATGAATCACTATTCACACCAATAACCAAAAGACTACCAAGTGAACGTGCTGCTTTGATGTAGGCGATATGCCCCGAATGTAGTGGATCAAATCCACCAGTTATCAATACGACTTTCATTTTACAATGCTAAATGTGGGTATGCTTCTTTTAAGATTTTTACATCCAAAGATTTAACTTTGAATTTGCCAGAAATAATGTCTGCTAACAATTTTGCTTCTTCAACAAACAATGATTCTAACATGATTGCTAAAATTTGTTGTTGTTTTTTTACTGTAATGCCAGCAGCTCTCTTTGGATGACCAGCAATAAGATTATACAACCGATTAACTTCGGAATGTAAGTACATGTGGTTTAGACCTGCAGGTTCTTTTGACGGACGATACTCAGGTACCGTTGCATCAAATACAATATCAGGACTAAACGCATAAAACATCAACAACTGAAAAGACTTATCGCCATGTTTACGCAACGCAGCGATTTTCTCATCTTTTGTTTTTGCTTGTTCAAATTCGTGCAATATTTCATGCATCATTAGGTTAAAATTCATCAATCACTTCCAGTAAATTTTTTAAACGATTGGTAATCATATAGTTCATAAAAACTTGACGACTGTGGCCTTTCGTGTTTTCATAGGTATCTAGGATACTTCGTTTCAAGGTTTCAGGTATCAAGTTCAAATCAATCAACATTTCGTTACGCTTGAAATTACGTAACATCTCATCATTACAAAATTCTTCTGGTGACTGATTCATCCAATTAATAATCTTAGCTTCAGTAATTGGTTTCTGTCGACCACCAGTGACAAAAACATCATCATTCGTTAAAATGTTGGGAATGCCATCACTCTTATCACCACGAATAATCAATTGTTTAAGTTGAGCACCAGGTAGTGGTTCTTTAATGTATTTCTTAAGAATAGGTGAATATTGTTCAACATTAGGATATTTTTGCAGTTGAGCAAAATCTTTATCTGACGACAAAATCATCACTTTCTCTGTGGCCGAGTATTTTGTTGCCAATACAGCAATAACATCATCAGCTTCAGCAGTTTCCACATCAATTACTTTATAAGGAGAATATTGTTTCAACTCATCACGTATTTTATTGAGGCAATCAAAGATAGTATTCCAATCGTGGCCAGAAGACTCACGTGCCTTCTTACGACTGGCTTTATAGTGTTCAAAAATACCTCGGCGCCAGTAGTGTCGATTATCGCAAGCAATAATTACTTCAGGTCCGTGTGTGTTCTTAAACTTCTTCACATAGGTACGAATTGAATTAAGAATCATATGTCGAACTAACGTTTCCTCAACTTTAGTTTTTGAGGATCCGATTTGTTCCATCAGATTCGAAATAGCAACTTGGTTAAAATCAAAAATTATCATAGTATAGTAAGTATAACACAGTTTCCAATTTATTTCGGCAATTATTCATCATCACGTTGTTTTATTGCGAAAATCAAATCGGTAACAACTTTATGGTCTAATTCAGTGGCGCCATTATCTTCAAAAGGAATAACTTCTACATCATCACTGTCTTCATTATACCAAACGTAAATGCAGACTTCTTCTTTTGGTCGGTGAATCAATGCCCATGGTGTTTGTTCATGTGGAGGAAATTCATTATCCAAAGAATCTTTATGTATGAATACGGCAAATGACATTACGGTAGTGTCTGCGCCTTCTTCATAAACATATTCATTATTTTCATCATATGTTTCTAAATCGGCATAACCATCAAAAATAATTTTTACACCGAATGGTGCATAACCTGAATCATCACCTGGACGTAGGCGACCTTCATCCATTGTACAGATAAACTCTCGAACCCAGCCTTCAATAATTTCTGAATAATCACGGTCATCATTTAAATAAATTGTCATTTTATTTTCCTCACTCTAGGTTTACGATTTTTCAAACTTGCGGTCTTAATTTTTGTAGCATCATCAATTACAGAATTAATGTAACCGATAATCTTCTTCAATTGCATACGTTTAAAATTGGAGTATCCTTCTTTAAATTGTTTATCATCGGAATCCAACACTTCCTCATAATGCAGTTTTTTCTTTTGGTAAATCTTAATAATTTTGTTAGCGTGTACACCTTTAATCTCGTAGGTGTGCATTACGCCATAAGCTGAGCCCATATCTTTAAATTCGGACATAATGTAATCATCTAATTGTCCTTCAAGTTCACCGATACAATCATGTACCTTTTCATTAATACGGTCTTGAATATTTGGTGCTGTTGATTCTACAACTTCTTCAATTACAACAGGTTTTGCCTTCTTTGATTCTTCTTTAATTCTGGCAATTTCACCATTGAACCATTCAACGTCTTTAGGTGATAACTGTCCACCATTCGTAACGATTCTACAAATGAATCCAAACGTACTAGGTTCTTTTTTTAATGTGGACTCAGCACTTAGCTTCAACTTCTTTTTAAAATAGTCTGTGGCGTATTTTAACGAAGCCTTCTTATCTCGGTTTTGTGTGTACCAGTTTAAAGCCTGAGACAACTCAACTTTGGTTAACTCTTTAGTAAATTTTGGTTCACCATAGTTTGGGTCACGGAATCTATTATTCGTCATTTACAACTTCATCAAATGTTTTATTGAAAGCGTGCCGCATAACAAAAATACCATCATCAGTTTCGGGATATTTTTTAGATATATCAACAGCTGCACGTACAGCATCCGAATATTCAGTATAAGTTTTTTTATCTCCGAAAACTTCGTTGATAACTTTCTTTATTAACTGGTAATTCATTGATAAATCATCATAAGAGCCAATCATGTCTTCATATCGCTTACTGTAAGCAACTCGAAAACCATCTTTCAACTTCAAAATGTAAATTCCACTCATATTATTCTCTTTATGTTAGCACTCTATTATATAGAGCACTTTTTTTAATTTAAATCATTATTGCCTAAAATTTCAAGTGTTGTATTACCCATTTTGCTTCGGGTATTGATTTACATTTTTCTTTATTTACTGTAATATTTCTATTCGTCACAATTTTAACAGAAATATTCGGAACGTCAAGCTTTACCCAAGACGGATCTCTCGTTTTAATTACTCTTTCGCCGGTGCAAAAAAACATTGTGTCTTTTAATTCATCGGATGCTAATTTTCTCAAAAAGTGTACGTTAACCATTTTTTTCACTCAAATACATAACTGTTAAAAATGCCTCAAGGTTGTAAGCTTCTACTTCCCAAGGCTGCTCAAAATAATCTACTTCATCACAATCAATTTTTTGTCCCAACCAGCTGGACATTTGCTCATTTAGTTCGCCGTAAACATATTGCTTTACGTGTACCATTTCGTGCGCTACGGCATTTAGAATTTCCAGTTTTGATTGATTTTTATTGATTTCAATCGTAAAGGAACGTGGTTTATTCTGGTTGTTATACTCGTCAATAATGCATAAACCACTTGGTGCATTACCGGAAACTATTTTTACTTCAATATTCACAAATTTGAGCATCCGAGAGCTCAACAAAATCTCCGCAAAGTAATCTTTAGCGGAAACAAGCTCGGATTTTGACAATATTTTGCTCATATAATGTACTATTGTAACACATAGTCAAAATATTGTCAATCCTAGCGTTGTTTTTATGCAACACCAATGTGGAATTGCACATTTTTCACGGAATCTAAGCGGAAACTGCGCCAGCCTTGATTTTCAATGTCAAAAACGGGAAGAACTTCATCACTTTTTTTGCGTTCCGTGCTTTTTGGCGCAAAATCAGCAGGAATTTTATTCTCATTCAACGTACACCGCATTTGACGTTCGGTTCCGTCTGCTTTAGTGAAAAGAATATCGATGTATTCTTCAGATTTCAACAATCCAATAAGCCAATCTCTGCCTTCTGGTGTTGTGAATGCTGGTTTATCTGTTTTCATAATGTAATCTCCATTCAATTAATATAATTCAGTTATTTTTTGTTCGGTGTCTCTGATGTACCTATCAATCCATTCTTTGGACTTTTCCGTCTTCTTCAAAAACACACCATACAAATTGCTACCAATCAGACCTTTGACATATTCAACGGGGTCTAAAAAGATTGCTTCGAAATTGGAATCAAATTCAGGTTTACCTTCGTCATCTTCCTTAAAAAATACCACATGAAACCAATATCCATTATTTGGCATTTTGGTTGATACATCTTCAGCTGTTTTATTTTCTTTAGTGAAAAACACCATTTTAAGATCATCATAGTCTGCATCTTCTTCTTCAGGTGGAAGAAAATAGAAACCATCATACTCATCAATTTTCATATAGTCCTTTTTGGTGGAGTGTCAGGGAGTCGAACCCTGTGACCTACTTTCATAAGTCTACGGATTAGCAATCCGCTGCATTACCATCCTGCCCACACTCCATATTGTTATTGTAACACAAAAACTTATGCTTGTAAATCCACCACTCTGCCCCGATTAGTGTAATTATCTTCTTTGCCGTTTTCAGCATACAAAACAACACTATACCCCATTTTGACAACATCAAGAGTTGCATTGCCCACGTCATATTTGGTCTTCACATACTGTGTGACCAATCTTTCGGTATTATTCATACCATAAACTGTAGAAACTTCGGTAATTTTCATATTAGTATTTATTGGCGGGTGCCGGAGGAATCGAACCCCATCCGCTTCTTCAGCAGAACCTAGTTTTCAAGGCTAGTCGCAGGACCATTCCCGCTGCATCAACACCCAATTAATTATGCCGCCAACAACATTTTCATGCGGTCAGCTGCATACGAAGCCGCAAATGCTCCTGGTTTTACCAAAGGTGTCACGTTACATGTACCTTTAATATAACCAATTGCCTGTTGAACGACACACGAACTTCCAAACATTTCATTCGGATTAATGTCCAAGTGTACCTCAACAATACGGTCTTCTAAAACTTCTTTAAGCTTCTGAAACAACTCAGAAACTTTATATACTTCATTCATCAAGCGCATTGAAGGCTTGTTTTTGCGTTGGTCATAGTCTCTCTCTCTTTGGACTTCTCCAAAGATTTTACAACCGTGACACCCATCAATATGAACAACAACAGCAAGCGTATAGTCTGCAAACCAAATTCCTCCAACTCTAAAACGTTCTGAATCAGCTCCAATATAAATTTTGGTTTGTGGTGACTGAGCATCAATAAATGCTTTCACTTCTGCGATATCTATGTTTCTCATATTAACTTCCTATATTGGAGTGCATGACAGGGATCGAACCTGCATAATACGGATTTGCAATCCGTTGCCTAACCATTCAGCTACACATGCACATAATTTGGTGCCCCAGAGGAGACTCGAACTCCTAAAATTTGGCTTCTAAGACCAACACGTATACCAATTCCGTCACCGGGGCAAATTGGTGGACATAAGTAGATTTGAACTACTGACCTGCTCCGTATGAAGGAGATGCACTACCGCTGTGCTATATGTCCAAGTATATATGGTACCTTGTGACAGATTCGAACTGCCGACCTTCTCCGTGTAAAAGAGACATTCTACCACTGAAATAACAAGGCCTTGGTCCGGCGTAGAGGAATCGAACCTCTATTGATTGCTTAGAAGGCAACTGTATTATCCATTATACTAACGCCAGAATTGGTTGCGGGTGAAGGATTCGAACCTCCGTCCTTTAGGTTATGAGCCTAATAGTCTGACCGCTGACGTAACCCGCTATATTTGGTACAAGTGGCCGGAATCGAACCGGCACGCCCGTTACAGGCGGCAGAGTTTAAGTCTGCTGTGGCTACCGATTACACCACACTTGCTTGGCATCCCCCAAGAGACTCGAACTCTTACTAACGATTTTGGAGATCGTTGTGCTGCCATTACACTAGGGAGAAACATTTGGTACGCCGAAAGGGACTTGAACCCCTAACCAACGGATTATGAGTCCGCTGCTCTAACCATTGAGCTATCAGCGTAATTGGTGCCGAATGTCGGATTCGAACTGACGACCTATCGCTTACAAGGCGATTGCACTACCACTGTGCTAATTCGGCATATTTGGCTCTTCTACGTGGGCTCGAACCACGGACATTTTGATTAACAGTCAAACGCTCTACCAACTGAGCTATAGAAGAATAAACTTGGTCTCGGTAGGAAGAATCGAACTTCCATCTCATGGTCCCAAACCACGAATTCTGCCATTAAACTACACCGAGGAAAATTGGAGCGGGTATGGGAAATCGAATCCCAACTGCACAGCTTGGAAGGCTGGCGACACACCTTGTGCTTACCCGCAAAATCTGGAGGGTCTTGAGAGAATCAAACTCCCACTTCAACGGTCGTAGCGTTGTGTAATATTCATTTTACTAAAGACCCAAATTGGTGGAGGATGGGAGGATCGAACTCCCACTTCATGCTTGCAAAGCACATGTGCTCCCATTATCACTAATCCCCCATTGCTCTGCATTCCTCGGCGGTAATTATACTGCATCAGTTTCTCCTTTGTACCAGAGTCACATCACACACAGCTTCCACCCGCTTCCCGACAGGAACCGTTATCGCATTGCCAGCGGCCTTTTGGTTTAAAGACTACCACCCGTAAGTAACGAACTTACTTCACTTCCTGTGGGTCACAGTAGCTAAGCGTTACCCTAGCTGGACTTTGGTGGAGATGACAGGGATCGAACCTGTTGTGACATAAGTCGGAGGATTTACAGTCCCCTGCCATACCATTACGGCGGCATCTCCATTAACTTGGTACCGAGAAAGAGAATTGAACTCTTGGCCAATGCCTTATCAAGACACTGCTCTACCACTGAGCTACCTCGGCATTTGGCGGTCTGTGGGGGAATCGAACCCCCGTAAATGGATAGACAATCCACAGTAATAACCTCTATACGAACAGACCTAAAATTGGTGGGTGGGAGTGAGAGTCGAACTCACATTCCGTGGCTTATACATCCTCGGTTCTTACCAATTGAAATATCCCAACCCATTGGGCAGACGTAAGAGAATTGAACTCTTGATATCGGAATCACAACCCGAGGTTTTACCACTAAACTAACATCTGCATATTACCATATAGAAGCACTCTCAAATGCAGGCATTCAAGGAGATCAAACTCTGAAACTTTCATCGATGCACCGATTGGGTTTCTTCTTCAGCTTTGACTTATCTTAAGAATACTTCTATATGGTAGAGGCACAGAGAATCGAACTCTGATTTACTGGTTAAAAGCCAGTTACTTTAACCGTTAAGTTATACCTCCACAGGTACTTGGTTTTGTGCTTTACGCATTGCCTTATTAGACTTGCGGTGAGCACCTGCTTTACGGAATAAAGCCAAACGAACGAAGCAGTTACGTTCCTTGGCGATTGATTTTCGCTTCATAACTTTCCTTTAAAAAAATGGCAGAGGATACTGGATTCGAACCAGTGATAACGGAGTCAAAGTCCGCTGCTTTAGGCCAGACTAAGCTAATCCCCAACAATATTACCATAATAAAATTTACTGCGAACCATTCACACCTACTTTTCACAGGCTGCGATCCTGCGCTGTGTGTGGTCATTACATTACAAGCTACCCATCACCATCGTAGCGGCTATCATGAGTATACCTAAACCGGAGACCGCCGTCCCGTTATTTGGTATAGTCCCCTAATGGACTTGTCAACGCAATAAATTTTATTATGGTACTCGGCACGGGAATCGAACCCGTCTTTCCAGCGTGAAAGGCTAGCGTCCTAAACCGATAGACGAGCCGAGCAAAACCAAAATTTATATGTTAAAGAGCGGTCATCACTCGTAAATACGAATGAATCTTTTTTTGATTGATTTCTCAATCCATACATGAATTGTAACACAACCACATATTTTGGCAACCATCAGTGTTGTTTTTATACAACACCAAATAAAAAACCCCAAACTTTTTAGGTTTGGGGTTTTGTTGCGGTAAACTTTTAATTTAAACTTTTACAAAACCCCTAGCCTATTATCCATTAATGCTGGGCGTGAGCTAATCCAGCCACATACTGTGGACTGTTCCGTATACTCGCCGTGTCTTAATGAATGTAACATAGGTCTTTATAAAAATTTAATTGTATGGAGTATATATCCAAAGTGTACATTAAATCTCAACAAACTTCAAATTAAATTCATCAGCACGACTCTCATACTTAATATAACCCCGAGGGTTACAAACGATTCTTGTGCTACCAATCAGGTAATCAAAGTCTTCATGCGTATGTCCATGAGTCCACAATTTAATCTGTGGATGGTCAAGGATATATTCCGACAAATCAGAACTGTATGCACCATTCATAATGTCCTCATCCTTGTATCTTGGATGCGTGGATAGTTTACTCGGTGCATGATGGCCAACAACCACGACTTTTTGGTCAGGTTTACCAGATACCATAAGTTTTAGGTACTCTAACATTTCCTTGTGGTCATCAACTGAATCCTCAGGAGTGAATCTTGGTGTATTAAAATGTAAATTACCAACAGTATCATGGAACTCTGTTGCTCTAGTACTGTTTTTAATAATTCTAAAATCATTCATCATACTTTTCATATGCATCAAGGTAATTCCATCTTCCTTGTTCATATTGGTCCAAAGAGTACCACCAACAAACAAAACATCATTCACAGTGGCACATTCTTTATCCAGAATATGGAGATTCACCAGATAACCTAAACATTCTTTCAGTTTTGAAATTGTTTTGGTAAAGTCGCCATGATAATGTTCATGGTTGCCGACAACGTACATTACATGCTTGAATTCAGAACAACAGCCTTGGAAGAACGTATGGATTCTCACCGACCGTTCCTCATCATCTTCACCATAAGGATTCAAATCGGCAGCCACACAGATATCGCCAGATAGTATTAATACGTCAGCATTCTCGGTGTTTTTCAATTCAATCGGTCCGAACTCCAAGTGGATATCAGACGCTACTGCTATTCTCATTATTTTCTTCCATATAAAATTTACGGTACAATTTAACATAGTACTCGAATGCCAAAGGGTAATGTTCTGGATCCGGTAACCGGTCTCCAAAAATCTCTATCATTTGGCTTAAGATTCTATTAGCTTCCTCATCGGTCAACACCGCCATTATATGATACTTTCCATAAGTTGTCAAGCACTTTTTAACAGAAACTTATTGAGAATTGCCGAGGCTTCTGGGTACTTTCCGTGCTTTAACATGAG
>Ga0208975_1000815_pt1 | contig 14281 bp, 28 predicted proteins | sample GreLakmeER78MSRF_FD_187700 | JGI IMG/M metagenome (GOLD analysis project Ga0208975, IMG submission 187700) | Freshwater lentic microbial communities from great Laurentian Lakes, MI, USA - Great Lakes metaG ER78MSRF (SPAdes) | ecosystem: Environmental > Aquatic > Freshwater > Lake | place: Great... | reverse complement strand
TACTCTCTTCACTTTGCGGAAGGAGACAACCAAGAAATAGTAATAGAGGGATCGTCCATGTTCCTCATGGATACTGATGCGGAAGATGATACAGATGCAATTCAAATAACAATCCTAACAACAAAAGAATTAGAATAATATGAACGACAAGGAAATCATTCAAGAAATCATTCGGATCATTGAGAAGGATGGAGAGTTAATAACAGATGGCGAATGTATTGATGCAGTATGGGAATTACTGGAAAAAAACCATTATATGACCGATAGTTCAAGTCACATTTGAACTACTGAACAAAATCTAAACAAAATGAAAATACTATTACTAATTCCTATCCTATTTATGGTGGGTTGTGCATCCCCATACAAATACACCAAGATGTATCACAAACACCAACATCACAATTACAAAAGTTGGGGTTGTGTTTATTGTGACAAAGCAACATAATATGAATCACACAAAAAACGAAATAGAACAAGAGTATGAAATTATTAAATATGCTCTCACTTTTCTCTTGTCAAATCTCAATGGAGACATTATAAAAGATATGTCCGATTACATAGAAGATACGGATGAGGAGGAAATCGAATCCCTGCTTCAAACGACAATAGATAACTACTAAACCAAACACAATACAATAGAAAGTAATACAATGCCAAACTACTGCTCAAACAATGTAACCATGCTCAATGGGGAAGATATTCTCCCATACATCGAAAAATACCTAATCCAGACTGGTGATCCCGATGGTGAAACCAATCTGGATTTCACCAAGATCGTTCCCAAGAAAGATAGCGAGGAATATACTGACGAATGGAATGTAGAGAATTGGGGAACGAAGTGGGGATGTATGGATGGGTTCGTCCAAGATACAGGGGGAATTTATTTTAACACGGCATGGAGTCCTGCTTGTCCCATCATACAAAAACTATCGGAACTAATCGGTGAATCTTTGCGATTGACATATCTGGAAGAAGGTATGGGATTTTGCGGAGAATATATTGCTAATCCAGATGGAACATATTCTGATAAAGAATATGATGACCTTGAAAATGTTCCCGATAGTCTCAAGGAAGAATTGGGATTAAATGATCGGGGAGAAGAAATTGAAGACGAGGAAGACGAAGACTTCAACGAAATAATCAAATAGAAATAATAATATGGGAATGCTCGAAACAAGAATCAAGAGAGTGCCAGAAGGCAAGGATAGGAACGAAACCGCTCGCCAATTACGATTGGAATTAGAGGACTACTTCTCCGACCATGACAATAGTTGCGACGATTTCAAAATTGGCCCACTAACAGGAGAAAACTTCGATGAGGTATGGGAAGTTCAAGAGACTTATAAGAACACACCAGAGATCAAAGAAAAGTATTTTAACCTTGCCAAAGAAGGAAAACTGGTCTATGCAGAAATAGATTGGTAACTATGAAATACTCAATAGCAACAGAACATAACCAAGCATCATGCCTCCCTCCAGAGGCATATATCCAAATCATACGGAATATAAAGAACGAGGGAGAACCCAAGTTTCGGAGTTCCGTATATCCAAAAAAAGAAATCAAGAAAACCAAATGAAAAAGTATATCCCAATCCTATTATGTTTAACCCTTGGGGGATGCACAACAGGAAGTAAGACCAAGACCAACATCAACTATTATAGTAATGTGTATGTGGCAGGAACAACAACAGAACCCATGCCTTGTGAGAGTCAATACGAAGAACCGCAAGTCATTTACAGGGAAATACCAGTAGAGGTGATACGTTACAAGACAATCTATAAGAAAGTTCTCCCGAAACAGGCAAGCATAAGTGATTTGGGGGAAGAATTAGGAAGAAAAATGTTAAGAAAAATGAGAGCAGCATACAATGAATCTTAAATTCAATCCATATAAAGCAGGAATAAATTTCTATATTATTCTAATTACAATAATCTTTACATTCCTTGGATGTAAATCATTTGAAAAATATCAAGAAAGACAACAAATCAAAAGACAAGCAGAAGACATACTCAATCACCCAATTCTAATTAAAACAAAATGACAACCATTAAACAACTACGCTATGCAGGATACAAAGTAAGAGTCCTGCAAAAAAGGAAATACAAAAAGATCAATAAAATTGATGGAGTGTATGAAGAACTATCACCCAAAGGTGGGCAAACATACATCGAAGTCACAACACCCGATAAAACAATCACCAGAGCAGGAGAATCAATCTGTTCTATGGAAGACCACTACGATAGAAAGAAAGGAAACCAAATCGCATTGGGTCGAGCAATCAAAGCACTAGAAGATTCGGGACATACTCTGGACTTCATCAGTCATTCATACCATAATAATACAACATCGTGTTACAACGCAACATAGTGTCGCATTACAACACACATCCACACACAAATGAATACAATAGAAGAATCAGAAGAACCCAAATCAATATCATTCAAACAATCATTCGGTATTGTTCTTGGTATCCATGCTCTTGCCATAGGGGGAATTATCTACGCATCATTACCAAAAGCTCATGCGGAGGATAAAGCATTCCTCAAGTCACCAGAAGCACAATATACAGGAATACCAGAACCAACCCCAACTCCAATTCCAAATAGAAAAGAAATTACACCAGATGGTAAAATAGCAACATATCCAAAACCAATAGAAGAAAAGAAATCACCAGAGGTAAAGAAAGAAGTATTACCAGTAAAAAACAAAGTAAATTCTAAATACTCTCAAACATATAAAGTAAAGAAAGGAGATACCATTTATTCCATCTCAAAGAAGTATCACCTCAATACAAAGAAATTATTACAACTTAATCACATTACAGATTCAAGTAAGTTACGAGTAGGTCAAGTATTGAAATTCCTCTGATAGTATTAGAAGACCTTATATTAAATTATAAGGTCTTTCTTCTGCTTGTATTGTGTTACATTACAATTCAATCAAACACTTTAATATAATCGTATGACATTCACCATACATTTTAATACATTTACCATACATTTTAATACATTTTAATACATTTTAATACATTTTAATACATTTTAATACATTTTACTTTATTACACCTAGTTTGTATTACAAAAAATTACAAAAAATTACAAAAAATTGTAATATATTTTTTTAAAAACGAACAAATGGTATTGTAATATATTGTAATATATTGTAATACAAGCGATTGTATTGTAATATATTCTAATACATTGTGATATATTGTAATATATTCTAATACATTGTGATATATTGTAATGGATTGTGTTACATCGGCTCCGCCGAGTATATTACGATTATATTACAATACAATTCTAATACAATTCTCATGTAACACCCTATATTGTGTTACATTGGGAATACCAAAAAAAAAGAATAAAAAAGAATTTGACACTTGGGAGGATTATGAATAATGTGTGGGTCTATGAAATTTTGCTATACAGATGGGGGAAGAAGTTTATATTATTCTGGAGTAGTGGGAGATTGCGTTACACGATCATTTGCTACTGGATTGGGGAAATCCTATTTAGAATTATACGAGTTGGTGAATAAAATATCTCAAATAGAATATAGTAGTAATAAGAAGATCAAGGGAAAGTCTTCTGCTATTGGTGGGATATATCCTCATATCATTTCAAAGTTGGCAGAGTATTTTGAATTGAAATTTAAACTTAAGACAGGCATTGTAAAAAATCTTCGTCGAGGGAAGTATTTAGTCTTGACGGATGGACACATGACGTGTATGTTGAATGGAGTTAATTTTGATACTCATGATTGTTTGGATGAGATATATCTTGGGTATTATAGGATCAGTTAAACAAACCAACTAGAAAGAAAATAAAATGGAAGAAGAATACATTAAACTATTGTGCAGACAAGGAAGTTCTAATATAGAATTTACAATTCATCCCGATATTGGTATGGATGAGATAGTGGAGAATTTGGAATGTTTCCTTAAAGCGATTGGGTATCAATTTGACAATTTAGAATGGAATAAATAATATGTATAAGATACAAACGAAAGCGGCATTTGGGTGGGGGGACTTGAAATATAGTGAGGATGATGGAGTTTCATATAAAATAGATTGTTTTACGGATGAGAAGTCTGCTTTAAAGGAATTGTATGAACTTTTAAATGAGTTTGGGGAGGATTCTGGATCATATAGAATTGTTCCAGAGAGTGTGGCTGAAGATTTTGACTTATATTCTTGATATGAAACTAAAAGATATTGATATACCCGATGATGCAATCCTAGCAATTTTAGGATTTGCTTGCATATATTTTGGTGCTTGCTTATTGGGATTGACTATGGCAATAGTTAAAGGAATCGCATTATATTTCTTCGACTATCAAATCGTTATACTTGGAATAAATCTATGACAACCGAACAATCAAGAATGATAATTGCGGTGGAGCAAGCAAAGATGTTTCTTCTTAATTCTTGTCCTATACAAGAACTACCGACCGAATACATGCAAGATGTTGTGTTTTCTTATAGGAGTAAGCATATTAAATTGGAAGATGCCTTGAATCATTTCATTCGGGTGGAGCAAGATTTGGTGAATATGGTTCAATTTAATTGGTTTTTAAACGATATTATATCCAAGGAGGTTGTATGAAAGACACCACAGAGTTTGTTGTGTTAATTCTATTTGGATTTTTTGTAGGAGTTATCGTATCATTAGTAACCATGAGTTTATTTATAATAGACCCCATGAAACGAGAAGCGGTTGAGAATGGGTATGCACATTGGTTGGTGATAGATAACGGAACAGGAGAAACTAAATTCATTTGGAATAAATTATGAATAATTTATCAATGTTATTTACAGGTGTGGGACTGATACTATGTGCTATTGGTTTACTTTTGATTACACCTTTCATTATGATATGGAGTATCAATGGGTTATTCGCACTTCATATTGAATACACATGGATGAATTGGTTCTATGCTTTTATTATTGTAGTTTTTGTTAGGGGTGGGAGAGTTAGTTCCAAATGAAAACATATATGGTATATTGCACTCTGGATACAGAGGAACCTTTCATGGTGGAAGGAGAGACATTAGAGCAAGCAAAGGATGAGGCACTCAAGGAATTGGGATGGCATCTAATAGAATCCGAGGATGATGATGAATCGGAGGATGTGTTGTAATGTAACATGGTGTCGTATTAAAACGTGTTTTTACACCACAAGCGTTATATACACACTCACCCACACCCACAGATACACGCATTTATATTAAAAGACAAATAGAATAAGATAGAAAATTTGGTAGTAAACATAGGCAATCGACCCAAGATACTAAAAATATCTTGGGTCGTATTGTTTTTATTGTTGACATATTTTTAAATCAATGCTACTATTATTACCTAATGAAGAATAAGACACCAAAGACAGCAGAGCAATACGCAACCCTTCGTAATAAGGGGTTCTCAAATAAACAGATTGCAATCTATTGGAGGATGACACTTGCACAGATCGCAGGTATTCATTCGTGGGCATCCCGCAAGGGACTTGTTACCGCCTAGTTTATTGTATTTTGTTTCTTTTTTCATATTGATTGTAGATATGCAACCCTCACTCGAAAGAGTGGGGGTTGTTTTTTCTTCCATTTATATGTAACACAATACATTATAATGTATTATGATACATTATAATATACTATAATGTATTGTAATATATTGTAATTCAACTATAATGTATTGTAATGTATTGTGTTACATGGGATATCCCAATAGATATTACAATACATTACAATGTAACACAATACCTTGGAATGTAACACAATACCTTGGAATGTAACACAATAGATATGGAATGTAACACAAGGTATTACAATACATTACCCAGGGATGTAACACAAGATAGCACAAGATATTACAATACATTATAATACCCATCGGAAATGTAACACAAAAAAACACAGAAAATAGTTATTGCAATCTGAATTGAGTTGTTTAGATTGGATTCATCAGCAGTTCCTATGTTCTGACTGATACGCAGTAAAAACTAAAGAGATGCCTACTCTATAAAACTGGCACTATAACTACTATGGCTCACATGATTGACTCAATTATCGACCGCGTTTATTCCAACCAAGGAACCGAGTGGCATACTCTCGCCATCCCAACCGAGGTTATCGGTGAAGAGGTATTCGATGCTCTCTCCCATGACATTATCGAATCCCCTGTAAACTGCCAAGTCGAAGGCAACACGATTGAACTCCCGAACCACAAGATTCTTGTGGCGGATATGCGTAAGTCCCGCCCCGAACTGGATATCAGTCAGCAGTTTGTTCCTCTCCATGTTCCCAAATCGGGTTACAAGGTCATCAATAACCGAGATGTTATTGAGTGTATGAAGGCATCCTTCGCTGATCTTGACGTAAAGATCACAACAGCAGGAACTTTGGAAGGCGCAAAGAAGTTCTTCGTTAGTGTAGACATTGGCGAAAGTGATCTGGTCATCAACAAAGACCGATTCAAGGCTTATGTCAACTTCATCACGGGTCACGATGGCACTCTCGCCATGACTGCTTACGATAGCGTAGTGCGTATCGTTTGCATGAACACTCTCATTGCTTCCAGAGAAGCGGCGGGAGCGGCGGGATTCTCTGTCTACCATACCAAGAATGCGGACTTGGCTATGAAGAACCTACCAGAGTTGTTTAACGCAATCCTCAAGGGACGTGCAAACCTCAAGGAAGTGATGGAGTATCTGGAGTCATCCAAGTGCGAGCATAACGATGCCTTGGCAATGGCGGCGGGGTATTTCTGCCTCGAAACCGACAATGCCGAGTTATCCACTCGCGCCATGAATGCCGCCGAGGGTATCGCTACCCTGTTCAGCAGGGGTATCGGTAACAAGGGCGAAACCTTGTATGACTTGGCGAACGGAGCGACCGAGTATTGGACTTCTGGTGATGGAACTGGCAAAGGCAAGACCTCCCCATCTGACCGCGCCTACCGCTCCATGCTTGGGTCAGCGGCAACGCACAAGGAGGCGTTTGTTGCGATGCTGGCGAACGACACTCGCCGAAGCGAAGCCCTCTCGCTAGGCAAGCAAGCCCTCGCCCTCGCAAAGTAAAGGGAAGTATCACAAGACCCTCACTCGAAAGAGTGAGGGTTTTTTGTTGCATATTACTCTGTATTGTATTGTGTTACATCGGCGCCGTGGGTGAACATCCCATACCCATTAGAATAGTCCATGCTATGTTTCCCATATGAAAACAAGAATAACACTACACCTGTGCTGTATGATAAGAAGACCAAGACAATGGAAGTTCTATGCCAAGGGTATATTGAGGGAACTGCTTGGTATGTAAGCAATGTTTTTATAATGCATTGTGTTACATTTCAACAGGGTGTCGCATTGCAACAAGAATCCACACACGCTTATACACGTCCGCATTTGTGTTACATGAAAATATATATTGCAATCTATTCGGAATAGAATATTCTTTAGTCCTTATGACAAAACTATTCAAACAGATAGAAGATCTCGCTGGTAAAAACTGCACTCATGGATCTCCAGGGTATCCAGTAGCGGAAACGATAGCAGACATCGTTCCCTACAATGGTAAATCTCTCAATGGGATTATCAATGTTCCTCTATGGGAGATTCAATTCAAGAGCGGATGCTTCACCATCCTTAAAGAGCAGTCTCTACTTAATCTTCGGAATACGGGTTCTTGCACTTATCGCAGAGCGGCTGGTTTCGATGCGTATGAAGAGATTCATATGATATAACAAATGACAATGGGGGACGCAAGTCCCCCATTACTTTGCAATGTATTGTGTTACATTCCAATGTATTGTAATATACTACAATGTATTGTAATATACTACAATGTATTGTGTTACATGACAATACATTACAAGGTATTATAATACATTACAATACAATTCCTAATGTAACACGCTATATTGTGTTACATCGGCGCCGCCAATAGGAATTACAATACATTGTAATACATCACAATGTAACACAAGACATTACAATACCCACACCCATGTAACACAAAAGAACCCAAAAATAATTATGGACATATGGAAAGACCTATGGCATATTAAGTGGAGTCTCAAATGAGGCTACGGAACAAAGTCAGCCGATAAAATGACAAGAGGCGGAAATCCTCAAATTAAAATGCAAATCGCAGACATAACAAACATCCTATCCACCCGCAAAGGCGCAAACCTCTCGGCAATCATTGGCAAGGAACTCAAAACCCGCAAAGGCATAACCGATTGCGTGGAAAAACTCACCTCCATTGTTATCCGTGGCGGTATCGACTATGACAACCAAGCAATAGTCAAAGAGGGACGCGAAGACGGCTCTCTCCCAGAAGAGAACGCAGGACTCCCTTGGGGTCAATGGGTGAACTTCCCATACCACATTGAACACAAAGGGACTGATTATGTCCGCTTCTATTCGGCAAGCGGTTTGCCATTCACCCCTAAAACGGAATACTTCCTCAATGGCGAGATGGTTGACAAGGCAACTATCCAACCATTGTGCCTCGCAAGTGAGTTTCCGAACAGGCAGGATGCGCCTCTGGCAATGACCATCAAAGCGGAGAATGTCAAGGCGATCCTCATCTAACACTTCCCTCCAACGAGATGGGGATTCCCCAGCCCCATCTCAACCCTTTTAATCCAAATGAAAACAATCATAAGAATACTCACTATCCTCTTTCCATTCCGCGATCTCCATGATCGACCCTCGGTCTTCATGCAGGAGACATGGCTGGAAAAGCATACTCGCCCAATCCAAGTCAAAGACTACTTGTGGCACTCTAAAATTTAAGTGGTAGACATAGGAGCAAGGGGAGATGAAAGTCTCCCCTTGCTTCGTATTGTATTGTGTTACATCACAATACATTGTGTTACATTACAATTCTCATAAAGTAACACATGGGCTTGTGTTACATAGCTATCGCAATATGCGATATCAAACATAATGTAACACAAAAGAACACAAAAATAATTCTGGACAATTAATCTGATTATATTATTCTATATTCCTTATGAAAACACCACATAAAGAACCAATCGAATTCTGTTACCACATCAAAAATCGCTGGCCGCACCACATCAAAAACAAAAGGAAATTAGAATCATTCCAAAAGATGGTCTTCGAGGCAATTGATTGGGAAATTGAAAAATTGGAAGAACCAGACTTTGAATGGTCACTCTTCACATACGAAAATTCAGCATTGCACCAATTCAAACCAAAAGAACAAGCACTATTGCTAAAACGATTGAAAAAGGCACTCGTAGAAAATGATCATTCTTTCAATGACGAAGACTTAATTCTTGAAGATGCACTCCATTGTGTTGTCGTTGGATTCTATGAATATATTTCCGATTGTAGAGATGGTTTCAAAAAGGATTGGAATATGTTGAAACGGCTTGCGGGTTCCGAGGATGAAGAAGATATTAGATCATATTTCAAAGATGAAATCTGGTGGGATATGGATTTTACATTCTGGTCAATAAAACCATCACATATCAAAAACTATAAAAAAATCCTCAAGCAATATATCTAATATGAATCCAATCGAAAAACTTTTCTTCGCAATAAATAACAAACTCACCGAATCGGTAAAATATGAAAACCACCAAATACACTTAACCGCTACTTGGATGCCCAGCTATGATCTTTATCATATCGTAGTAGATGGAATGGTCATTCATTCCGCACAAAGAAGTAGCATAAGGAAAATCATAAAAGAATGGATGGAAGGAAATAGAAAATTGAAAGATTGTGGAGATGGATTTTTTCTTCTAATCAAATGCAAAAGAAAAACTTGAAATTCGGGGAGGCGAAAGCCTCCCCTTTTCTTTTCCAGAATCTTAATGTAACACAATACATTATGGACTATTGTGTTACATCTCGATCTACAATGTAGCGCGTTGAAACCTCATACAATGTAACACAAAAGAACACAAAAATAATCCTTGCAAGAAAATCCATTTGGATTATTGTGAAGACTCAATCCTATGTTTACACCATCACCAAAAATCAAAATCGAAGTAGCAGAAGTTTATCAAGATCGGGTGCCAGTCGATGAAGATATCGAGTTCGCCGATATGTGCAACCCACGCGGTTTCATTTACGGAACATTGTGGTTCGTTCGCGCTACGGCGGCAAACGGAGAACGATTCCTTCACGATCATCGTTTCGACGATATGGAAGAGGCACAAGACCTTTGTCATCGAGTTAACGGACGCAAAGAGATCAACGAGGTTCATTGGACTCGCACATATCCCGAATACGGATCAGCCGCTTGGGGAGTCGAAGATGCTCATCGTCAAGTTGATCTCGCTTGCGCTCTACATCGCGGAGATATGGAAGCAGTTGATCGACTCGCTTGAGATTCGGGGGGAGGCGAAAGCCTCCCCTTTTCTTTTCCAGAATCTTAATGTAACACAATACATTAAGGACTATTGTGTTACATGGCCTATCCCAATATCTATTCACAATACAATGTAACACAATGTATTACAATACATTACAATACATTCTATCTATTCACCAGGTAACACAATGTATTACAATACATTACAATACCGTACTCATGTAACACAAAAGAATACAAAAATAATTCTTGTGCCTTAAAATATCTGTGGCATTCTATAAGCCTTATGTTCACAAAAACCAAACAAGCCGAGGCAATCTGCCATACACTATCCTCACCTTCCAAGATGCCATGTCATGGATATTCAACACCCGCCAGTCGATGCATCACAGGTAGCAAGCTACGCAAGGTAGCCAATTCAATCTGTTCTGTTTGCTATGCCATGAAGGGTCGATATGTTTTCCCGAATGTTTTAGATGCAATGGAAAAGAGATTCAAATCTCTTTTTAATTCCTCATGGGTCGATGCCATTACTTTTCTGATCAGCAAAAAGGAAAAGAGCGGATATTTTCGCTGGCATGACAGCGGCGATGTCCAAGGCGTTTGGCATCTCGAAAAGATTGTCGAAGTGGCAAACAGATTGCCAGCGATAAAATTCTGGCTTCCAACACGCGAGATTTCCATAATCTCCGATTGGATTGCAAATGGGAATGAGATTCCCAAGAATCTCACAATCCGCTTGTCCACATTCATGCTTGATGGTCAACCTCCGCTTGCGGCCGCTAAAAGATTGGGACTATGCGTGAGCGGTGCATCCGCCACAGATTTTAATTGTCCTGCCTATTCACAAGATGGCAAATGCGGCGATTGTCGCAATTGCTGGAATAAAGATGTCTTCCAAGTAAATTATAAGAAGCACTAATATGTTTGCCAATATATCAAAGGTAGAGGGACTATACAAAGTCAGAATCTGTACGCAAGCCGAGATCCTATTTGTCAAATACTTTGGATGTATATCGGCGGCGAAAGAGTATGCGGCGAAATACTCTCAGCGAGTATCACTATCATTTTAGGTGAAACATAAGGGAGGGGTTGACATTCGAGAGAGTGTCAACCCTTTTCTTTGTAATATATTGTGTTACATCACAATGTGTGTTAATATAATACATTGTGTTACATTTCAACAGGGTGTCGCATTACCGCATGTTCCCACACAGGTAACACATACGCATGTGTTACATGCAATTCGCACACGCGCATATGTTTACATGTAACACAAAAGAATACAAAAATAATTCTTGCTAATTATTCTGAATGGAATATTCTGTAATCCTTATGACACACCTATCACAATTCATGAACGCGGCACTCAACCTCAAACTATCGCACACGCATACGATGGCGATTATGCAAGACATCACCGACACAATGAACGGAGACGGCTTGTATGAGGGTGCTTCGACCGAGGTAATCCTTGAGGCATTCTACAACCAAGAATGCTCTGATGCCTATGGGGTTACTTGGACAGACCATATCACAAACCTCTTCGAGTCTCTGGAGCTATACACTCCCGAACCGCAAGACTATGTTTCGGTGCGTCTGGTTTGTCGGAACACCCAATTAGCATAACCAACCAGAAGGGGAGGCGAAAGCCTCCCCTTACTTTGTATTGTCTTGTGTTACATTACATTGTGTTACATAGTATTGTGTGTTAAAATAGTGTATTGTGTTACATTGCGACAGCGTGTCGCATTGCGGCGCGTTCCCACGCACAACATGTAACACAATACAACACACACATACACATACACATTCATGTAACACAAATGTATACATAAATAATTCTGGACATTCAATCGGCATGGGTTATTCTGACTGCCTTATGAATCGTACACCTTACTTCCTCTGTGATGGAAACCACAACATCGAAGCCACCGAGATAATCGGCGAGGCGAAAACCTTGGTTCGCAAGGCTAGTCAATTGACTGGCAAGCTAACCGAGATAATTATCGGTATCGATATCCAGACCTTCTTTCAGGCATTCGATGCTTGGGATGCTGGTGAGTTACTCCAAGACGCATTCCCCACCCTGTCCGCTGATGAGCGAGAGTTCATCAAGACTGGCATCACTCCCCAAGAATGGGATGCCATGTTCGGAGAGGACTAACCCAAGACTGGGGAGGCGAAAGCCTCCCCTTTTCTTTTGTGTGTATTGTGTTACATTCCAATGTATTGTGTTACATCACCCACCAGTCCGCCTACGGCTTCGCCGTCCATGTAACACAATACATCACAATTCATTTTAGGCGTATGTAACACAATGCCATCGAATCTTGGCATGGATTGTGCTGGTGAAATGTTGGCATGGATTGTGCTGGTGAAATGTTGGCATGGATTGTGCTGGTGAAATGTTGGCATGGATTGTGCTTCATGCTGTTCGATTGTCTGACAACATTTTTTTAATTTTTGAAAAATAAATCTTGCTATGTGAGGTAATGTGACCTATTGTCACTCCATCACCAGCAATCATGCGGGTGAGCGGGGAACGACTCACCCGAACCGAACGGGTCACCGATAGAAAATAAAAATACTATGATCGCTACACCTAACATCCTCGCCGCCGCCGCTTCAACTCCCGCCCCTGTTGGCAAGTCATCCGTTCTGAACATCCGAATCGACGATCAGACCAAAGCTCTGATCGCTGGCGAGGCTATCCGCGACGGACGTAGCATGAGCCAAATCACGCTCCGCGCTATTCAGCTTGGCCTCGCCCAAATGCTCGCCCCCACGCCAGCACCTGCGGTTGAAGTGGTAGAAGCTCCCAAGGCCGCCAAGCCAGCCAAGCCAGCCAAGCCAGCCAAGCCAGCCAGCAAGCCCACCAAGGGCAAGGGCAAGGGCAAGTAGCCCAAGCCAGCCGAAAAGCCCTACGCGCAAGCGTAGGGCTTTTTCATGCCGAGAAACCGCTAGGCAAACCTTGCCGAGCAAGTCTTACCCATAGGCAGAATATACTCGGCAGATATTACCCACCGAGGTTGGCACGGCACTTGCTAGTAGGCAAAGATTGCCTATCTTGCCCCTATTAGACGGGCAAGAATTGCCTACCCCCGCTAGGAAAATATTGCCTATAGGCAAATTTTGCCGACCACCCCCTAGTAGGGCGGTGCGCCCCCGTACCCCATATAGGTTTGGGTACTACAATGGTATTAAAATATACTACAATGGTACTACAATAGTATTAAAATATATTACAATAGTATTAAAATATATTAAAATATACTACAATGGTATTACAATACTCCACAATAAAAGCACAACATATTACAATACTATTATGATAAAAGAGTGCTCATATAAAACAATTACAAAAATTTCGAGTTACTCAAAGTTGTTGTAATAAAACGCCAAATCATTAAAACAAAAAGTATTACAATATCTTTGCTCCCTTGGACATATTTTCCTTAGCCCATAGGGGTTGTAGGTTGGTATAGTGAAAGCACTTCTTCTGTTGTTCATGGTCGGTTAAATCAAACGATGCACATGGAATTATATGGTCTATGTGCCATCCATTGTTCCCATGATTTTCCCAATTCATTCCATCTTTGAATTGTTTTTCTAGGTGTTCTCTTGCATATTCTACTGTACAGCCAAGGATATCTATTGAATGTTGATTTCTATATAAAAGTTTAATTGCATTTCGAATTCTAGATCTTATATTAGCTGCTAATTTAAAATTTATTTCATATGTCTTATCATTTTCAAATTTCTTTTTAAGGAATTTTGAATTGGATTCCATAATTTTTTTTGGATTTTCTTTATAATATCTTCTATTAGATGCTCTTCGTTTTTCTCTATTTTTTTCAGCCCATTCTTGGGATTTTTTTAATGATTTATCTTTATTTTCTTTATACCATTTTTTTTGTTTTTTTAAT
>Ga0208975_1000814_pt1 | contig 14285 bp, 6 predicted proteins | sample GreLakmeER78MSRF_FD_187700 | JGI IMG/M metagenome (GOLD analysis project Ga0208975, IMG submission 187700) | Freshwater lentic microbial communities from great Laurentian Lakes, MI, USA - Great Lakes metaG ER78MSRF (SPAdes) | ecosystem: Environmental > Aquatic > Freshwater > Lake | place: Great... | reverse complement strand
TGCTCAAAGAAAAGCCTACTTTGAGATGGATGCCGAAGTTGTAGCTAAGCAACGCATCTATAATGACTACTATAAGAAGGGCCTTGCTGCCCAGCTTGTCGGCGATGGAATGTCGATGGGAGAAGCTACCGATCTCATTGAGCAAGAGTTTAGGGCTGTAGCTGAAGACTTCTCGAAGGAGGATGCCCAGCAGCGTTCAACAGGTAGAGTCAACAACGCCTTCGATAAAGTGCGAAAGGCTATCCAAAACCAAGCTGGCTGGGAATCAAACCCTCAGGCCAGGGAAGCAATGGCCTTATTCTCTATGGTTCCCGAGCTGACTACAATTAAGAATAAGAAACTGGCGAGGTTCGCGAACAACGCCGAGCAAGCTTCTGCTGCTGTCAAGGCTGCTTTTGCGGGAGAGGGAGTGGACCCACTAAGGAACCTGCTTGAAAACATTCTTCTCAGGAGGGATCAGCTTCCAGAAATTTATTCTGGTTTTGATTTCGATGTTGTTGGCGGGCGTAGCCCGCTACCTGATAATGTGGCTGGCGCCCGAGGCCGTGTTGGAATTGATGGAATCCTCGATTTTGTGTCGGGGGCTATTGAAAATTATCGAGCTATTGGTGGAGGCGTGGCTGACACCGCCGGAAGCCTGGCGGCAGGCCTTACCCGAGGCGACCTTAGTGCCCAACAGGCCTTGTTCGACCAAGTCGTGCATGGAACTGCCGGCACTCAGGTGGGTATGGCGGGAGCTACACCAAGGTCTGCAATGAGAGAGGCTGCTGTTGCAGCCGAAGGAGCCTGGAGTAGAGTAAGGGCTGCGGCCGGAAAGGTGGATACCAGGATGGCCGGAGTTGTAACACTAGGGCTTGGTGCCGGTGCTGCGATTGTAGGAATGGTCGGTACCAATGGGCATGACTCTGACCCTTTGTTCATGCCAAATAGTATGCCTAGTGCATACATCCAGAAAGAGGTCGGCTCATTCAATCTTCTCGATAGTTCGCCGGCAAGAGCAAGTGGCTCTACTGGCCCAGATCCATACGACATGATAAATACGCCAATTAATACCGGTACGACTTACATGGGAAGAACTAATGGGTATAATATTCGTGGAGAAATTGGTAATATGGGTGGCATGAGTAAGGTTGGGAACTACCTTAATACTCTTACTCGTGGTGCTGGACGGGGATCAATTGTAGTAAATGATACTCGCAGACCAATAACTAGTTCTTATATTGACCGAGCTACCGGAGAATATTAATGCTTGATATGCCACTAACACAGTTGGATGCAGATTTAGGATTACGGAAAGAAGTTTTCGTAATTAACGATATTGCTTTGCTTGTGCCTCCGACTGCCATTAGTGTGCAAAAGGAAGATCTAACTTTCACCTGGCGTACACTAAGAACCAGGAGTAGCACCAAGGTACCGACCGGTCACGGCAGTATCAATATAGGACTATCATTGATTTTTACCAATGATAGGATCATCGATCTACACAGACTGGTGCTTCAGATGAGGTCTAGTCCTTTCTGTTATATTGAGAATAGATATCTACGAGAGACTATCGTTCCTGAATGGAACCACTCTCAGCTTATGGCGTTCTGTATGGACGCTATTCAGATAAGTCCTCTGGCAGGGACATCCAATGCTTGGGTCTGCCAGATGTCGCTTAGTTGGTTTAACTACGCCCCTTATACTTCAAACTTTCTCTTTAGAGAAGAGTGGGAGACTGAGTGGCTTTCTGGTGTTGACGACGATGAGGATATTCGGCATTCAATTGGCTGGATATGGAACAAAGAAACAGGGAAGCGAGAGTTCTCTCCGTCTACGACAAACAAAAGAAAGAAAGGTGGGACTGGAGTTCAGGAATGGAACTTACAGAGCCAGGGTTATGAAGATAAGCCCAATAGGACTCTGTTCGATATGGAGCAGCTTCATCTGGGCCAGGAGTTTGATATGCTCCCTCTCCCGGGGAATATGTCGCCATCTAAGATGGTTTTCGATCCTCGGAGTAGTCGCATCTATGTGCGTTATCAGAATCTTATTCAGAGAGATGCCCTGAAGGACAACTTTGATATTGATATCGAAGCTCTCTTAAAAAGAGAAGGGGTGCCACTAGAAGGATTCTTTGGGGTCTGGGAAGAGCCAGATGGTTCTAAGCAGACCTGGGGATTGCACAGTGGGCCTGCGAATAGTGGCGTCGATTACAGAAGTGGGTGGTTTCGAGTAATCGCAGAAGTTACAAATAGAATGCTGGATATGAATGGCAGAGTAGCATTTGCTTTCCAGGCCTATAAGCATGTAGAGATGCCCTCGGAGTGGAGCAAGGCCTTCGCTAGTCTTGCTACTGTTTCTCGCAAGGAGTATGTAAAGACAATTTATGCTGGGGCTAGTCCTTTTTCCCAGGAGGGAGATTGGATAATTGTAAGAAAGTATGGCTCGGCTGGGGCATCTGAACTCTATAGGGCCCCAAAACGCTATGGACTTACAAACCCCAATGGGTTTCGTGGAGTCCTTGGAGATGCAGAAAGAAGGTACTCTATAATTCAACATACACACCCCAGTAGCCGAGTTAGCACACGAAGCCCTGCGAAGGACAAAGAGCTTTATGGAAAGAGTTCCAAGACAGATGAGGATAGGATTCACTGGGGCACTGACTGGGGCACCGCAAAGAAACAAGATGTCTATGCCTACGCTTGTCGGCCTGGAGTAGTCGAGCGCGTCAAGTATGGTACTTTAGACGCGACTAAGACAGTCTGGAAAGTTTTTAACTCCCATGATGGCAAGACCAAAACTATTACAGCCAGGGATAAAGCAGAGTATGAGGCGTGGTTGACGACCATGACTACGCTACTCGGTGAAAATGCTGCGATAAGAAGCAGTAGCGCAGTCTCCCTCAATGGAAAGAGTGTTAACCTTAACACATACCAGAAATTCGGAACTATAGTTCGAGATGTTAACTTCGTTAATTTTTACTATTACACCGACGTGGAGAGTGCTGGTAATTATGTCGTAGTAAGACACCAGGGCACCCCGGCGCCGGGTGAGGACATCTTTGACGGTGATATCTCTGTCTATATGCACCTCAAGGAGATCCACGTAAAGAAAGGCGATATCATTGTCGATCTTAATGACCCTTTATGGGGTGCTACCGACTACGCCGGACGCCATGACCTGGAGGCCCCTATCGGTATTGTTGGTCAGACCAGCTCGCTTAGCCCAGACTATATTAAGCATGTAGTCGGTAAGGGATCTGTTCCCGCGCGCGGCTTCGGAAAACTCAATCCGTTTAATTTCCACGAGATTGTGCAAGAAGTGGGAGGCCACGGTGGCTTCACTCTGGCGACCCACCTTCATTTTGAGTATTGGGAGAAGGAGAGTAATGGCCTAGCTCTTGATCGAAGTGCCGAAGGGACACCAAAAGACTTCAGGACCCCTGCTATTATCCCCGAAGGGTATGTCGTCGTTGACCCTATTCCTTCTTTTCAAATAGCTCAGAATCCAGATTCTCATATTCTTAATATTACTCGGACTGAAGCTGAGCAGAAGATCGCAGCCGATCTTGTTGCTAAGAAGATTCAAAGTGAGAACGGCAAGAGTTACAAGATAGATGAGACAGCTGTTGAGAGTCTTATCGAAACTATGGAAGACCTTGCTACTCAGGGATGGTACCATTATGAAGGATCTATGAATCTTCCTAATGTTTGGTATAAGACCTGGATATTAAACTTTAAACTCGGAGAGAAGGGCGAACTCGGGGATCCCAATGTGAAAAATCTCGGGATCAATACTCCCGATCTTGATTTCGATGGGCTTTCCACGGTAGTCACCGGCATCTCAGGTGGCTTCACTAATATCGTTGCTCGTATTCCTATTCTATCTCATGAGTACCCGACTCTTCAGCACATGGGCTCGATCGAGCCTCATTATTCTTTTGAATTCACCTGTCTTGATGAGTATGCCAACCTCCAGGGTATCTCTCAGGGCGGCCAGCTTCTCGAAGGCATGAGAAGCTCTCTCCAGAGAAATGCCCGAAAGTATCGTGAGATAAAAGATAGCTGGGGGGTTTCTACGGATACATTCATCACTAGACTCCTTGGATCTTATAGAGTCGATGATGCTGTCTTCGACAATAGACAATCCGGCGTAGTTAATCAGGTTAAGCTGTTAAAGCGAACAATTATTGATAGGTCTGACAACGGTACCGTGGAAGGTAGCCCAGGCCTTTCGTTTCTATCCTTCGAACTGTCTGAAACCAATCCTTATGATGAAGAGAAGTTTATCAATATCAACCCCCCTCTTATTGATGTTGAAACTGCGCGGCGTGACGTCTTAAAGGCACTGTATAGTCTCGATATAGTGGATGAATATAAAGATAGTGTATTGCCAGTGTTGATAGGCTCTATTGCGAATAGGGATATTCTTGATCCTAGTGCAGATGGGTATGGTACATTCTCTCTTGGGGAATTCGATTCGATCCGCCCGCACAAATATATGGCCGCGAACCAGACTTTTCTCCTAAAAGAGCCTGGATCGGAGCAGGAGTTTGTAGCTGTCTACGACACCTCTGGCGTATACGAAAGACTCCTCAGGCAGACTCTTGAAGATGAATTTGATACTCATAATATCAAACGAGAAGGCGAAGTTCTCTTAATTCCATTTTCAGAGAGTGACTATCCTATTAGCACTTTTGACGCTAGTACTGTAGACGACCCTATGGAGTCCCCTGATGGCCTTGCAGCGGCCTCCTCTGTGACCATCACTGTAAAGAAAGGCTATGACATTACTAAGATCCTAGAAAGCTCTTCTGATCTTGGCGCTCTCTCCAAATTGAATCTTCCTAAAATTGCTGACTACTGGCAGATGATTCATGCTTTAGTGCAGAGTGCTCAGGTTGTTCTCGCAGAAGAGGCTAGCTTGGCGACCCCTGAGAAGAACTGGCGTTATTCTGTAGGTGGTCTACCTAAAGAGGAGGTCGTTGCGGAGCTTTACGATCTTCCGATAGAGCCTCAGATGTGGAGACTTTGGCAGGTATTTTCTCTTGCTGCAGCAACGAACTTTGCATACCTCTTTGATGAAAATGCAGAAGCTACAGGGCTTTCTAATTTTGCTCCTTCTGATAAGGAAAGAGCAGCTACAGGTATTATCCTTGGGAATAAAGGCTGGATGGAATGGGAAGATACGAGTCTAGATAAAGATCTCGTTAAGCTCGCTGACGATGGTTCACATGACCTCCCGTTTACTACGACTTCAATCGTTAATATGGCGGAGGGTACTGGAGCCCAGGTAGTCTCTGCAGCAAGACAGCTTTTCTGGGTGGCTGCGCAGAATCCAATTACTAACTTCTTCGCGTGGGCAACGGGACAGGAGGACCGTCATAAGGGGATAGTAGACTTTATCGGAAAGCGACCGATGGATGCCGCAGTCGAAGAGGTTACTGAAGCAATCAGAGAAACCGAGAATCAAATTGTTGAGCTTTACTGGAGGAAAGTTCTACCCACTAATGCTATTTGGTTTCAGGATCTTGCGAAATTTTGGGCGAGAGAGAGCCTCTTCACTCCTTTTACTCGATTGATTGGGGGGGAGGTTGGAAATGAAGAAGGCCCTCTTGCTTCTGTTCAGAGTCAGCTAAAGAAGAACCTGCATAGCTCCGGCTACTGGACTTCTGGGGTACTCCCGGGGATTAAAATTATGTCCCCAGAGCCTGTATTTATGATTAGAGTAGATAAGTATTCTAAAGCAGAAGCGGGAGAGGAGGAAGGGGTCACACCCCTTCGATACTCTGGTCAAACTTCGTCAAGCTCTGCCGAGATCGGAGGCGTCAAAGGTTACGACTCTATCTATGAGTGGCCGGTAGAATCTGAGGTTGAGAAGCTTAAAGTTCGTGAGCTGAAGAAATCTTTTGCGCGGCTAGCTGATGATATTCTATCAGACCCTAAAATGCTTACCGCTTTGGGTCTACAGAAGTATATCAATTTACTCGTCTCGCAGAAGCGAGTAACCGGCACTGAGTGTTATCCAGACCTCCAATTACCTGAACACCCATACTACGGCACCACTCTAGATGTTGCTCCAGATTTTTACTTCTGGAATATCTATGATGATGGACAGGCCTTTCACCCTGAGACTATGGCTCGCATCCGAGCTTCCGCTGACCATATAGTAGAGAACTGCTATCAGTCTCTTAAGGTAATGCAGGGGAGAAACGATAAGTCCAACGATATGCCTTATACCAATACCTCCATCGGAGACCAGCAGGTTGTCTTGCCCCTTCGGTATAACGCTGAGGGGACTGACGGTCAAAGCGAGAACCCTTCGAAGAGGGGCCCTACTGGCATTCCTTGGTATGAGGGTGACGCAGCAAAAGATTCTATCGCTGCTTTCGATTCTGCCCTTAGCACTAGTGATCTTGTCGATGACGCGGAGGCCCTTCGGAGAGTTAACCCTCCGACTGCCTCTATGTCTGTCACAGAAGGGGATATAGATTCAGGTGCTATCGGTCGTCACTATCCATCTCGTACAAGCGTAGAGGTGTACAAAAAGCTTCAGGAGCGCCTCGATTCTCAGACTAAGATGTTTGGGAATAAAGCCGGATACGCTCTAGAGCCAGAAGCCTTGGGGCCGGAAGCCTCAAAACTAGAGGGGACAGCTCTTGCTAAGCCTCTCGAGTATACTCACCTGTTTGATGGGGACTCATTAAAGCAGTTAGCTTTCGATGCTACAAGAGATATTGTTTCTCAGAAGATGACCCTGCGTAGGGCCTTCCCGACTTTTAAGCTCTACTTTATTGAAGAAGATGAGATTGAGGATCGTCTGAGGGCTTACGACGACTTCCATTCTTATAATGGCGTGAAGGAATTTTCTGTTGTGCAGAGCCGGAAGATAGCTTCTGATGTGGCTATTATCACTTTGCAGAACGTCTCAGGAGTTTTGGACGGCACAAGACGTGACGCTATCACTGACCTTGACTACTTCACCAAGAAGCCGAAGGTCAAGGGAAAGTACGACTCTACGACGAGTGGCGAAGCCATCGCTGAAGGCACAGATGCTGAGCAACCATTTGAGGCTGTTGTCTTGCGGCCCGGGATTAACATCCAGCTTCGTGCTGGATATGCCAATGACCCAAGAAATCTACACGTTCTTATCAGTGGGAGAGTCGTAGATATCACCTGGAATAAGATGGGTGATATGGCCGAAATAATGGTTCAGGGCTTTGGTGCTGAGTTGACTCAAGCGCTGAAAGGCACGGGTGAGAGTGAGAAGATTTACCACACCACTCACCATCTCCTTGGTGCAATGATGCTTCAGTCGGAGTTAGTCCATTTTGGACGCTGGGAGAAGGGACAGCTATTCCAAGAAGGAGAAGCCAAAGACTCTAGATTGGACTTTAAGGATTATTCTCGAGAAGGTTATTTGGGAAATTTCTCGATGACTACTTCTATTGCTTCGTTCCTAACCAGACATCCCGGCATAACTTTAGTCGCAGCTTTAGGATTCACATATTTAAGTCTATTCCCAGGCGGCAGTAGCGTTGCAAAGGGTGCGGCGAAGAGTGGATTCTTTTCTAGATTTATTAAGAGTCTCTCTGTTGGTAAACAATTTGATGAAGCTGCCCTAGTCGCTGGGAGTGGATCAGCGGGGACGTTCAAGAAGTTGATCCCCGAAGTGATTGAAACTGAGCTTAAGACTGGTGGGTGGGGTGGGCTTAACGCTGCAAGTAAAGCTCGATTAGTAGAGATTTTTGGTCAGAGGGTAGGCGCTGCGTTTGATGTAGCCAAAGCTACAAGAGGTTGGACTTCGGCCGCTGATGATATTTTTGCTAAGGCTAGCACTGGCGCCGCGGAAGCTCTAGAGAAAGCAGGAACAGTGGATGAAGTGGCCGCGGTTTTTGCTGGATTAGGACGCAATCTACAGACACTTGTTCCAACTGGCGGTTTGCTTGGCAACCCTGCGGCTACTCTACTCCAGAGTCCTTTAGGGTATTTAAGTGTTAATACCGCGAAGAGAGTTCTTAGCGTTGGTATAACTACTATGACTACCAGTGCTTCTAAAGTATTCTTGGTGGGAGCCGGTACTGGACTTGCCCTTGATGGAGGAAGAGCCCTGTTTAAGCCTGCCTATGATGCTACAATAGGAAGGCTGGCGAGATGGTTCGATACAGCTCAGGTGTCTTTGATGATTTCCCCTCAGGACGACAATCTGTTTTGTCCTCATCCTAAAGATTATATGAATCTTCTAAAACAAGGGCCTATTGAGGCTATGAAGGACGTTCTAGGAGAGACTCTTATTAATATTGCCACTGCATCAGATCAATATGGTTATAGAGTTAATCGCTGGCTTAAACTTTCTGAGAATAGCGTGTGGGATAAGCGAGTCCATCCAAAGGCTTGCGAGTACCAGATAGACAGTTCGACTATCTGGGACATCTTCCATGAGATGTCTTTGAGACACCCCGGCTGGGTATATGGTGTTAGGCCCTATGGTCATGCCTTTAGAAATACTATGTTCTTTGGCGTGCCCAGCCAGAGGTACTGGTCAAAGCCAGCTAGTAACGAATTCATTCAGAGAGTTAACAAGCTTTCTAAATTCCTTGCAGAAGACGGAATTGATCTGGAGGAATATCGTCAGCTTTATGGTAATGAAGTTGAGGGGCAAAATATAGATGAGCTAGAAGCTCGATTTATCGAGGAGGAGCGCCAAGCATCGCTACCGGTATCTACTGAGCGAAGTGTTGCATTCCTTCCAGAAGAGCCTGCTTCCCTCACCGGAGTCGTTTACTCTCCTGGTCCTCAGCCTTATTATGATAGTTATGACAGAGCCCAGAAAGCAAAGACTAGGCTTAAGGCCGTTCTTTCAGCTCCAGCTATTAAAGAATACCTTCGTGGGCTTGAGCTTCGGTTTGTTCCTTTCCGTAATCATCATATGATTAGCTCTACTAGAGATCTTGTATGGAATGGTATCATGAGCAGCGAAAATGCTGTCTATAATGCTGTCGCTGTGACATATGTAGAAGACGAGAGAAACCCCGACAGCGAGGCATTTAAGACAGAAACCTTCAAAGCTCACTCCTTCATTCCTGAGCACATGGTAAGGGTTTTACCTCTTCCTATATATAGAAACTGTAAAACCTATCCCATGGCTATTAGATATGCCATGGGCACTTTGGTAGATACTATGAAGGATATGTATCGAGGAGAGATTATCGTTACAGGTAACCCAAGGTTACGCCCCTGGGATATAGCTATCTTAACAGACGACTATAATGATATGGTTGGGCCAATTGAGATTGAGCAGGTAGTACATACCTTTTCTCACGAGACTGGGTTTATTACAGAAGTGAAACCCAGCGCTGTTGTCATTGGGAATGAGATTTCTTCATGGCCTCTCATCGAAGCAGCGAAGCTTTGGACTCTCGCTGTCCGAGATCAAGAATCTCGCGTCTTTGGCACTGCTGATGGACTCGGTGGAGGAATCACAAGCGTCACAGACTTCTTGCTCTCGAGTCTTTCAGAGTCAGATCATAAAGCCCTCGAAGAGAAGTATCGGAACTTTTACGGAAATGAATTCCCATTCCTTCAAGATTTAGCAAAGGACGACGGATTCCTGGAGTCCCTTGAGCCTTATGATCAAGAGATTGAGGAAGCGACTGGAGCTTTAAAGAGTGCTACTGCAGGGATAATTGGGGCTGCTGGTATCGCTGCTGTCATAACTGGTGCGGTAGTGACTAAAAAGCTTGCGGGCGGTGGGAGACTTTGGAACGCTACGGGCGTGGGGTCGCTTACCGGACTAGCGGGAATTGCTGCTGCAGGAGCTGGCGGTACTGTTTTTACCCTCTTGAATAATCCCCCCTCTCTAAAGATGTTACTTGGCGGTGCGGTGCTCTTTGCTCAGATGGCTCGAGAAGAGTCTGTTATAGTGGTTCCTCTGATGAAGAACGGGCGACCAATTGTTTCGGGTCTTAACATTCAGGATCCTTCTATGATGTGGAACAACTTTAAGGGCCAACTCAGAAGGGCTGTTTCTGATACTGTTGAGGGGACTGAGGACTTGATGAGACTCTGGGATGCGTATACAGTAGGAGCTTGGGAGAAGGTGGCAGAAGCTTGGGATGATACTGGGCGTATGGATCCTGATAGTAGAGTCGTCACTCCAGATCTTACGGAGAACTAATGCCAGCAGTACCTTCAAATAAACTTCAAAGTAGACTTAATCAACACCAACTAGAGGGTGTGCGGGCGGACCCCTGGGTCAAGAAGATCGTTCGGGGGGTCATCCTAGAAGTTTATGATAAGAGCACTTTAGACAAGGGTATACCTAGTAAAGTAGCTACTCGATTGGCTGAACTCCCAGGACTTGTTATGGCGCTTATAAAACTTCTTAATGGGAAGGAAGTGTGTGTTCCACTAGCAGTCTCGGCAGATGAAAGACATCTTTTGTATGGCAACAATCAGAACATGAAGGGGCGGCCTGTCGAGATAGAGTATCGAAATAAACACATAGAAAGCGGTCGTGCTTATATACGAATGGACAGTCTCAACAAGGGTGTTCGTGAAGAAGATGTTATAAATCCCTTCAACATCAGCGGAGCACTTTAAGATGACTAGGCCCTCAAAATTCCTAAGACTGAACTACTGGCAGATGTCTCCCGAGTTCGGAGCTTGTATAGGTGTGTTTGCGCAACCGAATGAAATCATTCTACAGGCTACTCAGAAGTCTTTCATAAGTATCAAGGAAGATGTCCTAACTCTTTCGGGCGGATTTCCAAGTAAGATTAATATACAAGGAATGCCTGAGTCCATAAGGTATGGCGGAATGCTACAGGATCTTCCCTTTCCTTTAAGTCTTGTCCCTTCTACTATTACTACGCCAATGCCTCGACTTATCATTGTTCCTCCGTTCATGGGTCTACTGACACAGCTGACCCAGCTTGCAAGTGTTGCTTCGGTCTTACTCTAGGAGTTCTTATGCCTGTAAAAGATATAGATATTTACTGGAGTACCGAAGGAGACTTCGTTCTAGGGAATCGAGGAGACTTCAAAAGTACTGAGGATGTACAATCTCGGACTCTCATTCAGAAGGTTCTTAAGCGACTGATGAGTGCTCCAGGGGATTGGCGGATGGCACCCGAGATAGGTGTGAGCTGGGGTAAAGCTATAGGGCAACCTAATGATGCTAAGACTGGTGCGCTTGTACAGAGGATGGTAAGCTCTGAGTTGGCCCGGGGCGGACTTCTTTCTGCTTCTGAATTCACTGTAACTGTATTTCCTGTCAGTAAAAAAGAGTTGGCGGTTCTCCTGCAGATTTCTCCAAAAGGAGTTCGGGGTGAGATTACTTTGACCTTCGTTTATGATATGAGAGATAACAGAATTATTCCTCGAGGAATCTAATGGCATCAGCACCAGAACTTAAGAATCCGCTTGAGATGATAAAAGATTGGCGTACCCGTATTGGAGCGCGCACCGGTATTACTAATTTCTCCTCTGATTCTGCTATGCGTTCACTGATGGATGTCGTTGCGCAGGAGGTTTCTCTAGTCAGAGAAAGTCAGGTCAACACCTTCTACTCGAGTCAGATTTCGCGCGCTACAGGATCGGACCTAGATACTATCGGGCAGGATCTAGGCCTGCCAAGGTTGCAGCCCACCTTCGCTTCCACGAATGCCAGAGAGCAGAACTTTGCATTCTATGTAGACTCCGGGACTTTCGGTGATATCAATGGAGGGAACGACATTACTGTCGGCACTGGCCAAGAACTCTATTCTGATGAAAGGCAGAATGAACTCGGAGTTCGGATCAAGTTCCTCACAACCCAGGCTGTGACTTTAGATTCAGCAAGTTCCGTGGGGTATGTCTCAGTCAAGGCTGAGACTGCAGGGCAAAACTATAACGTTGGCTCAGGCGTTATAAGAAACCATAGTTTTACGGACTACAGTGGTTCAGGGCTGAAGGTTACGAACTTCTTTGCAGTTTTAAATGGCCGTTCGCAAGAGACTGACTCGTCCTATAGATTTAGACTCTCTAAGAAGTATGACCAGCTTGCTTCGAGAAATGATACTCGCCTTCTTCTGAGTAGTTTACAGGTTCCCGGTGTAATAAATCTTAAGCTGATACCTGGTTATTATGGTATTGGTACTACCGCTGCCGTAGTACTCGGAGCAGATTTTGAGGCTTCACCCAGTCTTATTTCTTCTGTTCAGAGTCGACTTGATCAGATTGCCGTGCCTGGTCTGAGTGTTGTTGCTGTCTCTGCGGTAAAAGTGAGTGTGGACCTGGAGTTACTCATTGGAACTACACGGTCATTGACTGTAGCAGCCCAAAGACAGTTCGAAACAGAGATTAGAAGAATAGCAAAAGCTTATTTCCGGGGCCTCGATCTAGGAGGGACGCTAAGTCTCTCCGAGCTAGAGACTATATTCAAGGAGCGGACTAGTGTAGCTATCCGCATAGGTCGTAGGCTCGGCGGGGTACAAAAAGTATTTAAGAAAGTTTATCTTAGGAGAGAGACTGCGACACTCTCTTCTAGCGAGAGGGAGGAGTTGACAGCTTCTGCTGTTTCTCTAGAGGGGCACGAGTTCTTCGATCTTGGTACAATAGACTTTTCATACGAGTAGGAGTTCACTATGAGTTTTCTTACTCAACGTATTGCGAATAGATTTCCTCATTGGTCTAAGGTCCGGAGAGATCCATCATCTTTGGGGCAGCGGACTATCTCGACTTTTGCCGAAACCCTCGAGGTCATGCAGGCAAACCAGTATAGACTATCCTGGGAGATGCACCCCTCTAAATTCTGGTTAGGCCTCGGAGCTATCTATACTATAGATCTCGAGGAAGAGGACTACTTTCCAACTGCACGGTCCGTCTCGGGGGGTATCAAATACACCTATCCTGATGTTTTTGGAGATTCTCTAGAGTTAGAACAAGTAGAAACTTATGAAGATATGATCTATGGAGTACCAACTAGAATAGAGTTGGCCGAGACTCTTGATTTCACAGACTACTTGATTTGGGATAGCGAAGCAGCAGAGACATATAATGCTATGCCTGATGCTCAGAGACTCTGGGTATTAATCACAGACTCAGACGAATGGATAAAGAAGACGGAGAGCAGGAACCCTCTTTTTGAGGGTTCCGCCTTCATAAGAATCACGGGCGTAGACATCAACGACTTGGAGAGGGTTGAGGTAATCAACCCCAAGGACGACGGACTCTGGCGCTGCTCATATCTATTCAAAGAAGTAACAGCTGTAGAGACCGAGGGATGGACCGGAAGGACAAGAGTATACTGGGCAAACGCAAACCAGGAGACTCTTACTGATCCCTACAAGGTAATAGTTCTGGAAGATTTTGAAGCTCCATTACAATACGAATTATCTACAACTGTAGTTGACGCAACGACCCATACTTTGTTAACTTACAAGGGTCAGAGATTCAAAGATGGGACCAGGTATCGTAGGCCGAACGTTGAAGACATGGATAGTGAGGAACAACTCACTAGTCTTATTCTGTACGATGGGGCCGGGCAGCCGTTTAATTATGCCGATTATTGCATCTCCGATTTCAACGGCCTCCTTTGTGTCCTGGACGATGCTGGTGTGGTACATGTATATGACGCAAACCTACCAGACTTTGCTCCCTCTCAGCTTACTACAGAGGTTTCCTCAGATCCGTATATGAGGATTGAGCCTCTCAATCCTTTCGCTATCTATGGTGCGACTGAAAAACTCTTTACTTCTCTCTTTAGACCTCGGTACCCTGTAGTTTCCGCTACTATAAAACGAGTAAGTCCGAGTGGGGTAGTCCGCTACCTACAAGCTGATCTCACTTGGGGGGTCTCTTCGGCACTCCTAGGAGGAGGCTCAAGCTTAAGCTCTTTTGGTTGGCAAGAGCTGACCTTCGAAACTGAGTATGATGAGGTTGGCCAGTGGGAATATTGGGTGACTTGTCGAACCGCAAAGGATTCTACGGTGAACTATACCGCTGTAATGGTCGGAGCCTTGACTGCTGCCGTCAGTCTTGATACTGAATTGGCTGGTCTTACTTCTGTATCTTTCGACAGGAAGGACCAACTACAGGTTAGCGATGGAGCATCTATCTATAGATACACTCTACATAAGGATTGCTGGCTCCCCCGGGAAGAGACGAATCAGATAATCACTAGAGAAACCTATGCTGAAGTAGAGGTAAGTTACTAATGGCAACCTATACTGTTCTTAGCAAAGTTCTTCTTCCTACCGGCCTAGATGAGTTTGGATTCAATGTCTCTCTCAATCGCCTTGAGAGTGAGTCTTTGGATGACTA
>Ga0208975_1000813_pt1 | contig 14307 bp, 24 predicted proteins | sample GreLakmeER78MSRF_FD_187700 | JGI IMG/M metagenome (GOLD analysis project Ga0208975, IMG submission 187700) | Freshwater lentic microbial communities from great Laurentian Lakes, MI, USA - Great Lakes metaG ER78MSRF (SPAdes) | ecosystem: Environmental > Aquatic > Freshwater > Lake | place: Great... | reverse complement strand
GTGTCCTTGTGCTGACAAAAAACCGCCCACCCTTAGATAAATTACATCTACGACAACTTGCAACTAAATTCTCATCACTATCATTTCCTCCCAGCCTACGAGGAACTACATGATCTACAGTTGTTGCCTCTTGATTGCAGTATTGGCAGATGAACTGATCCCTACGCAGAATGCGACTTCGAATAGATCGCCAATGTCTGGTAGATCCAGTATCCCTTAAAGCTGATTTACTCAATACCATCCCTTAATCTTATGATGCTCCAAAGCCTTGCAAGCTGAGCCGGAATACCTATGCTCAATATAGCGTAAGCCTTTATCTATTTGTCTAAATGGATTAGGTTCTTTTAAGTTAAGTAATTGTGGAATACCTGCTGCACTTGACTTAGGGTTCTTGGCTTTGTAATTCCACCGGCTTTCAAGATGCCACAGCTGTTCAATGCAGTAATACTCATCAACATCATTTAATTGGATAAATGTATATTGTTTGTAATGTTGTATTTTGTATTGACTATAAGCAACGGAATAATCTTTTAAAAAGCAACTGCTAAATGCAATTAGCAATAGGATCGCCCAAACTCTGCGCCTTCCGGGTCTGGCCGTTGGCGACCCAGCTTTTCGATTTAAGATCGAACGCTTTCTGTCCATGTTACACTATCCCTCCAAATCAATTAACATAACCGCAGGTCAGACGGCAAGTCGTAATTCGTAAATCATCGGTCTCTAACCAAGTTTCTGCATAACCAGCATCCATTAGTTAGCCCCAATCAATGCACATGTATGACATTGCTGATCTACAAATTGCCATGATCCACATTGTTCGCAGCGGATTACAGGCTCTTGAGTGTCAGTTGCCTCTGCTAAATTCTTTGTTCCAATAGCGCAACATTTAAGGCATTGATAGACCCTAAAGCCATCAGCTGCTTTGTAGCCATCCATCCAAATAAACTCTGAATTGGCTGAACAAAAGTTACATCTAAAGTTAGCCACCTTTACCAGCCCATCCTGTGCCCTTAAAAATTGCCGGAACTGCTGAATAGACACGACTTAATTCGAAGCCACATACTTGACAAAGAGGGATTTCGTGCTGCATCGGTAGATCCAATACAATACTCGACCCCTCTCTATCACAAGCGTATTCGTAATTAGGCACTATGGAATTCGATTGATTGAATGACAGGAATAGCATCGAAGCAGATCGCCCTCATGAAGTAATCTGTCATCGTTGCAAGTATCACAAACAATTGTTGATGGTTCTACTATAACTCCGTTATCTGTAAATTTTGCAGTTAGACCAGAGCCATCAATCATTATCATTTCAGCCATTTATTCCTCCTCTCTAAAGAACCAACTGCCATTAGCAGCTGTAACTGCCCACTTAGCATTGCATTGTTCACCTTTTGGTGCGCTGCAAACATAGCCAAAATACGGCTTACCAGTTTTGGCAGTTCCTTCTTTTAATATCATCAAGCCATGTGTGCATTCTTGCTGTTTAGGTTTGGTCGATAAGGCTTCTGCAACATCACCGACTGACCAAGTTGTCGGTTCGCTTGCTGGCTTAGCATCATCTGCAAATGATTTTCGGAGTGCCATTTCAATAACTTGCGAATTGCCACTTCTGCCATAAATGTTTTTAATTGGTTCATCATTCACCTTTTTCATGTCATCCTTTGTAGCTGTCTTGTCAGATCCTTTAAGTAAAATAATTGCCCTCCCAAGAGCTGATGTAGCGGTATCTTCAACATAAAACTTTTTCATGTTTTGGATGTAACTTTCTCTTGAACCAAATGCAATGTTAGAAACGCATGGTTGCTCATCTTTGCTATCTCGCCACAAAGTTGCTTGCACCAATATATAACCATTAACTGCATCATGGCTTATGACTGAAATATCAGATCTCCCTGACGGGAAATTTAATATAAACCATTTGTTCAAAGTAGCCACATCTTCATAATCTGCCAAATTGAAAGCCATTAGTTAGTCCTCCCAGTTTTCATCTTTGACTGCATCAAGCACAGTTTTATAGACAGATCCGTAGGCAATAAAGTCTTTGATACTGTCGTAATGATCAGGGGTTTCACTAAGCCTAGAAACCTTGACCAACGCCATACATAAAGCAGCTTGGTGTGGTGTGATTGGGAAGTCGAGATAAGCAGACCATAACCCTGCAATTCTTTTGTGGTTGTAGTATGGATGTCCATAGACACTTCCACGCTGTTGGATCGTAGTAATGACCTCATCAAACAAGCTTTCAGTTTTTGTCATAATCAAATACTTGATCTCGCTTGGTATCTGTGATCCTGCGGTGCATGTCATAGCCGTCTTTACGACCTTTCCAGTAACCTGACTGAAAGGCGTTTTCTTTGATTGTTATTACAATCCCATAACCTATAACTATCCCAAGCATGCAATAAAGCCATATCCAAGGGGTTGTTGTTTCTATCATGTCGCTCCCTACATATACACAGGCGATCTGTGCATACATAAAGTATGACCTAAAGCAATGACCTTAGGTTAATTACTTTCGGCGTGTTTTATAACGATTAGATAACGCCAATATCCTCAAGATCATCGATATGGTCATCAATCGTGCGGTGCTTATAGTCTGTTTCAAGCCCCATACGACTTTCCAAGAGCTGTGAAACTGCCATCTTTGTTAATAGGAATTAGAGTTGGGGTCATGTTTTTCCCGTTCCATTCAAGGATTGCGATACCCATCTGCCAATTAGCCACAGTTCGCGTATAAGAGGCTTTTGCCTTATTCATAAGGTTTCCTACCTCAATGCCATATAAAGGTCTGTAATGACCTCCTATGCCCTCTGAATAGGCACTCATGCCCAACCTGTGGGTGTGCCCAATAACGCAACTTTTGCCCGTTTTGCGACTAAGGTTCAACGCCGTCATTCCAGCATTTGGATTGGCATTGCCTTCATCCCCATGAGCCAATACCCAGCCCTTTTCAAATTCGTAGAATGTCTTATGAAATGTTATGCCTAGATTATCGAAGTCCATAAACTTTGCATATTGTAATTCTGGAAGGCTGATCAAGCCCGGCACTTTTAAGAGAGTGTTATAAAGGCGATCAGTATGATTACTGCGGACAATATGAGCCTCTTTAGCATTCTCAGTTAATGCCCAAAGGATCTCTTGAGTAGCTGTGCGATCTTCATCAAGAGTTTGCTGATAAGCCAAAGGTGTTTTCTCAGCCCATCGAGAAATGGTTTGAAAGTCAATCTCATCGCCAACACATAGAACGCTGTCAAACTTCTCGCGTCTTGCAAGTTTAATGACATTTTTAACTGCTGCCTCATGATGGTATGGAATTTGAAGATCGCTGATAACTAAATATCGCTTAATCGTCATCCTCATCGTCAGTTGGATCTATGGAAGGAATAATCCCACCATCGCCTACGACCCAATCAGGAAAAGTCTTATGCTCTGTCATTAACCAGAATGCGTGCTCTGGTGTAAATCCTGCTTTGCGAGCTGCTTTATAACATTCGTGCAACGCAATGTAATGTGCATCAATCTTTGTTGGATCAGGAGTGTGGCGAACTACGCGACGATTGATCTTTTTGCGTTTGATAGGTTTTCGTGTGTTCGCCATAAAATAAATTATCGCTTAACTATTAAAGAATACAGATCATCAACACGCTGTTCTAATCTGCTTAATTGATCCTTCATGCTTGAGCCACCATTAGGTTTGAGTTCTTGCAGGTATGACTTAATAACCCAGCGCAGACCCAATAATAAACTTGTAGATATGGCGCATACGCCAACGGCTATACCAACCCATTCGTTTGCGGTCATTTCGCATTAAGTCCATAATCAGCTTCTTTGCCTGAACTTGGATCAATTGCTTTGGCAACAGGTGCAACTATTGAACCAAGCAGAATTGCATACTCTGGTCGAATATCGGCTGCAATTGCTAATAAGACAGTAATACCAGAAGCTGCAACAGCTCTTAGATATGACTTAATTGCTGCTTTGTGTTTGTTGCTTAGTTTCATTATTTGCCTCCTAGTAGTGGGATATTGAAGAACTCGCCTTTTTGATTTGGTTTGAATGAAACATGGACATGTCGGTGATGAGAATTAATGCCTCTGTATTTGCGCCACTTCCAACCTAGTAATGGCGATGCAATCTTGCCAACATGGATGATGTAACTAATTCGCTTGTCGGTTTTTGCAGCAACTCTAATTTGCTCGGCTAGGTAAATGCTCATTTCAGGTTGATCGCATAATTTGGCATCGACATCGATAGCACAAACTTCACCAGTATTAGGCAACGGGTTGTGATCGCTTTTAGTGTTTTGGTGCTTTTCGTTCCCGATCCAACCATCCGACTTGCGCGATCTATCGGCAAAACTATCGTCAATCTGCTCACGCATTTGAACAGCTGCTTTAGATAACCAAGGCTTCATTAGCCAAGTAGCAATTTTGCTTCATCAGCAGTAATGCCAAGTCTGTCAAGTAATGCTTGCTTTTCGGCAGCCTTTGCTTCGGCTTCGGCTTGTGCTGTTTCTTGCTCTGCTTTGTCTGCTTCATATTGAGCAAACTCATCATCATTCATTTCTCTATCAATTATTTCATTTGTTTGAACATTGTGAATTCTAACCATTGGTCTTGTTAATTTAGTCATTATTTAACTCCGTAAAGTAGAACTGTTCCAGTTGATAAATTGCCTTGAGAATTATTGAAAACCAAAGATGTAATTGCTGTATTAGTCCTAAAACCACCACCACCAACAACGGCTGCATTAACAGAACTGCTGTTAACAAATACACCAGTCCAATAAACTGATTTGTAATTTGTTGCAGAAGCATAATTATCTATAGTAAAAGAAAAAACATTATTTGCATCAGTTCGCAATAAAGTAGTATTTGGATTCAAAAACACTCTTGTAGCATCTCCACCAACAACAGTACCTTCGGTCGCAGTTGATGTGGCATTGTCGGCAGCATTGGCTTGCATTTTCATATATCCATTGGCTGTTGCGTTTGTAACACCATAAACAAGACCAAAAAGTGAATTGTAAGTGCCAGGAATTGAACCTACAGTAGTTGTTGCACCTGTTAAAGTAGTTGTGCTGATTAAAGTCATCCCACCGCTTGCTGGAGTTACCCACTCAGGAGCGTTTGCACCAGAATTGACTGCTAAAATTTGTCCTGCTGTTCCAAGTCCTAATCTAGTTTTAACATTTGCAGTTGATGAGCGATAAGCAAGATCGCCAAGAGTTGTTTCAGGGTTTAAGTTTTTGGTTGTTGTATCAACAGATGATCCAAGCGTGCGAATAGCAGCTGCGCCATCCTTGACCAGCGCGGTGTCGTCTGGTGTTGTCCAGCCATAATTAGTAGTGGTTGCCATTTTGTCCTTTATCTCAGGCTACGATTGTAGCGTATTCCCATGTCAAAGTATTGCTTAAAGTGTTCCATGACTCTGTGATTGGTGTTGTATTCCAACGCATCGCCACTTGGCTATAAGCCACAGGCGACAAGTTAATTGTCAGGAATAATTCGTTGAACCTAGTGCTCCATGACCAGCCTTCAACATATCCTTCAAACTCACCGCCTGAAATTTGATCAGGGAGGTTTTGGATGTTTAGAGGTTGCCCCATGAATACGCCAAGCAGATTATCCCGATCACTATTGTCAATCTCTGGATTTGTGATTGGAAAAGTAATGCTTTGAAATGCTGGTAGTGGGAATGCTCTTTGGGCAATATAGCGATCTGCCACAGCTTGAGCATCCACAGCTGAATGAAGCACCGAGTTAATACTTTCGGCTTTGTAGCCATAAGTCGCAATTGATGTTGCAGATGTTGCAGTTTCCTGTGAGCCAAAATTGTTGCCATAATTAATAGCAACATCGTTTCGAATATCACCTGATCTAGTAATTGTGCTAAGTCCTTGACCTAGTGCATGATTAGCACTTAAATCGACATATCCGTTAGTAAGCAAATAGTTCTGTCTGTGGTCTGCATCGGCATAACCAATGTTGCCTTCATTGTCCTCATATAAATATCCAAATGCTGAGTTAGCAATAAGGCTTGCAATGTTGTAAATCGTGTCTGTTTCGGCTGCTCTGTTTTCCATTGTATATAAGCCCGGCTGATCTATTTCACCAAGTCCTAGATTTAATGCATTAGCCCATGTTTCAGTTGCATCATATCCTGCCCAAGTTGTAGCTGCTGGCACATCATTCCAAGTGCCAAGCAATACGCTAGACAATAGGTCATATATTTGATTGCCATCCTCATCCTGTGAGATTGTGCCTGAATATAATTCTTTTGCCAATTTAACAAGTGATCCCATTGCAAGGACTGTGTATTGGATAACAGTTGCAATTGATCCAGTTGCGCCAACGCTGACTGTAATATCAGTTATGTCGCCACCAAATATATTCACATAAGCAGCTGATGTGTCCTTAACTTGCAGACTTAAACTGTCGTTAATGTCAAATGGTAAAGTTTGACCAGTTAGTGCCACAAATGTAATCTGCAAATAAGATGGGTTTGGCTGCTGGTAAATATCTGTTCGACCAGCTTGATGCTGAATATCGCTAATTGCTATGTCGGTGTAATCAACACCTGCAACTGTAAGTTTCCAATCGGGTGACCAAGCGGTCATTATCTGCCTACTGTTCCGCCGACTAATAATCCTGCTGATCTTGCTGCGCTTTGATTAAGCACACCTGCCACAGCTCTTGCAGCACCTTCGCCATCTATTGCATTGACTGTAATATTGACTGGATTGCCTGAGCCATAAGTAAAGTTACTGTTGCTCTTAGGAACTGATGGCAACTTGGATGATGGTGCTGGATTAGGCAATGCCTTGAGATTAACTCCGGGAATTATATTTACTGCTCGGATTAGTTCATTAGCAAGTGATACGACTAAGCCAATTGCTTCTCTTAGGAATGTAATAAATCCTGAAATAATGCCAGAGATACTTGCAATGGTTCTGCCAAAACTTGCAGCACCTTGTTGGGTTTCTGATAAGGCTGCATTTAATCCTGCATCACCTGTAAGTCCTGCAATAAATCCGTTAAGTGCTGGAACACCAACATCGTTGATGAATGTAATAAACTTTTCTACCTGTGGCAATAATGCAGTTCCTAAACTTTCCTTTGCCTCATCAAATCCAACCTTTAAGCGATCAATCTTACCTTGAAATGTTTCTGCGTTTGCAGCTGCTGCGCCACCATATAATTCTGATAACTTAGCTTGAACTTCGGTGAAAGATAATGTTGAAAGTTCGGCTTTAGATAATCCAAGTCCTAATCTACCAAGAGCAGTTGTGTTGCCATCCTGAGCACGACCCAACGCATTTGCAACTGTTTCTAATTCGATCCCTTTACCTTTTGAGATATCTAACGCAAGCCCTAATAATCTTTGTGCCTCACCTGTGTCTTTTGTGCTAACTGCAAGTCTTTGCATGGCTGGTCTAAGTTGATCATCGGCAACGCCTGTTGCTAAAGATGTCTTAAGAATGAAATCCTCAGTTGCCTTTATTTGACCCTCAGTTGCTCCTGTGGCAGTCCTTAAAGCACTTGCTAACCTAAGTTGTGCAGCCTCATCCTCTATTGCAGCCCTGACCCCATCAACGGCTAATTTAGTGCCATAGGCAACTGCAGCAGCAGCAGCGACTGCAAATGCAGCAGCAGCCTTCTTTCCAAATGCTGAAATCTTTTCGCTGTTAGTTTCAACAGCATTATCAGCTTGATTTAATTTATTCTTAAGATCATCAATATCCGCAAGGATCTTAAGCGATAGGGTTCTGGTATCTCTTGCCACTTATGCCCACTTATCCAAAATGCGGTTATACGCTGCTTCCCATTTGTTAATCAATTCAGGCTGAATTCTGCGAAGCGTTGGGTAGATAAACCAACCACGCGAACCTCTGCCTTGCCTTCCGCTATATGTAGGAAACTGTTTGAACTTATTAGATCCAAACTCAACACCACCCCATAAGGTTTGCGTGTTAGCCCCACCTGAAAATTTCTGTCGTGCAAAACCATATTTGAACTCACCGATTTTGCTGGACTTTGAAATGCTAACTCCGTCTGCAACTCTCTGCGCAACCTTGCCTGATTTTGTTCGACCTCTAGCTGCTGTTTTAATTTCCTCAGCTGCGTAAGTCGCCAAAGCATTAGATTGAATTCTTGCTTCCTCTGTGGCTTGCGCATCCATAACTTTGAAAGCCTTGAGAATATCGCGTATGTCATTGCGACTGTAAGCAATTGTTTCATTTGCCATACCTCGCCTCCAATATTTCGATCGCTGTCATTATGTCGTCTGCATCAACCCATTCACTCATTGGTATTTTTGTGGCAATTGCCAACTCAACCAATAATCTGTTTAGGCTTCCTGCTGCGTGGCTTTTGGGTTTGCATCACCGACTATTACATCGCTGACTGTTTCCATCCAAGCCTCAAATGGTTTAACTGGTTTTCCAGCAGCTTCACGCTTATGTGCGTTGTATGCTAAAAACATCAGATCCCACATGCCAAGTTTTTCTTTTGCTTGGCTTATGGTATGACCAGTTGATTTTTCCCATTTAGCCCACTCAGGCGGTTGGGCAATGTATGTTGCTTGCTCGCCTGAGTTATATTCAATTGTGATTGGTAACTTCATTTTTTGCTCCCGTTTCTATTTCTTAACTAAATGTTTCTACTACTGCTCCACCTGTGATTGTGAATGTAAGTGCAACAGTTTGTGCATCAACACCTGATCCACCGGCTGTTGGGAACTCAGGCTTTACTGGGAACACAAATTGCGCTCCAGTTGCAGCTGTCATTGTAATAGAAATATCTGTGTCTGGTGCGCTTTCTGCTGCTGTCCATAGTGCCTCACAAACAGAACTTGCCTTGCCCCAATCGGCTAACATCTCTAACTCAAATGTTCCGCTGATATTAGTGGTTTTGTAACTTGTGCCATCAAGTGTCTCGTAAGCCTGTCGCTCATTGACCTTTGTTAAAATTGCGCTGGTTGCTTGTGCATCGATGTCTGTTCCACCTGTGAAAGACAACGAAACATCGCGACCGGTGATTACTGTGGTTGCCATGATTTCTCCTTAGACTGTGCGTGTGTAGTAGGTAGATACTCGAACATCTGCAATAAGCAAAGTCGATGCTCCGACTGTGGTAACTGTTGGTCTTTCGACCGAGCTGACAATGTATCCTGTTGGAATTACTGCCAGAACGCTAATGACTAACTGCTCAATGTTATCAAGTGATGCTGGATTGCTGTTATATGCAACTGCAACTGAGATTGTAAAATTAACTTTGGCACGAATGTTTGATTTGCTAATTGTTTCAAATTCTAAGTATGGGCTATCTGGAACAACAACCACAGCTGGAGGAATAACTGTTTCAGGCACAAATGCATAAACATTTCCTGCAACGCTACTTAATGCAGTTGCTAATGGTGTGCGGATTTGTTCAAGGATTGTTTGGTTAGGCATTTATTGACACATGCTTTCGGTGTCAATGTAACTTCCCAATATGCCCACGCACTTATTGAATAATGATCTGCCCATGCGAAACGGAGTTGCAGTAAAATCTACTCCTTCGATTTGTCCTCCGCCAGCAAGTCTTGCTTGAAAGACTTCAACTGAAACTGTGTAACAGGCTGATTGAACAGCTGCGTTTCCAACATAAGTTGATGCGCCAGATAAGGCAGCAGTTCCGGATGGGATGACATTAGCTTCGAGTATATCGGCATTAGTGATCGATTGCGAAAAGGTATATTGTCCAAGATTATCTGCCAAGACTGCTCTTGTTCCGTTGTAAGGCGATCCGCATCCTGTGATGACAACTGATTGTCCTTCCGTAAATTCATGTATTCCTAGTGTAGTAAAAGTAGCGACATTATCAGTCAGCGATACTTTCTCGATTGGGCTTTTGAATGTAACTAGCATTGGCAGAATAACTGTTTCTGCTGTGTCAATAATTTGGTTTAGGTAAGCATCAGAATACAAGGCAGATGACACACCAAGCACAGAGCGCAATTCGCTTGCGGTAATTATGGTTGGCATGTCATCTCCTTTAGTTCTCCCATTATTAGCTGCCTACCAGCGGGAGCACCAGTAGGCATTAAGGGCTTACTTAGTTCTTGTTGAACCAAACTCCGCCACCAGCAAGTTTTACTGCTAATGCGCCGTAGCCATAGTAAGCAACAGATACTTGACCAGTTGCTGTAATGTCTGAACGAAGTTGTAAGCGTGGGCTCTCATACCATGTGAATGCATCTGGATTTACTACGATCATTGACTGATCTCCAGTTGTGTATCCATCAAGTGAGCGAGAAACATAAAGATCCAAGCCAGCAACATTTCCACGAAGTGAAGTTGGAACTACATTACCACCAGCATTTTGTGGTTGTGATGCATTGTAAATTGGGCGACCGCTGTCGTTGTAGCCCATGATGTTGCCCCATTGAGTGCTATTAACAATCAAATTACGAGCAAATCCAAGTGAGCCAGAATAAACAGAAGCAGCAGCACCAGAAACATAAGATAGAAGTCCAGCAGCTGTGTTATCAGCTGTTGCTGTTAGCAATGAGCAAGATGATCCAAGAACTCCTGCAACATAACTATCTGTGGTCTTTGCGTAAGCAAATTCCATTTGACGAACTAACTCATCAAAGAATGCTGGAGATGAACGATCAAGAAGTTCAACTGAGAATGTTTGTCCGCCAGCAAATTTCTTAACATCAACAGAAACAAATGATGAAGTCATGTCGGTTGTATCAATTGCTGCTGCCTCTGCCTCTAGTGCAGTTGTTGGCACAGCTGTGATTTTAGGAATTTCAAATGTCATACCAGCAGCAGGTAGAACACCGCGAGATAGAGCATCGATTAAACCACGATCAGCATTTGAAAGACCATTGATGATCTCTGTTGATTGTGGTGTTGGAATTAGACCAGCAACTGTGCCGGTTGTGTCAGCAGCCATTACATACTGACGGCTTTCCTCTGAACCTAATGCAGCACGAACTGAATGCTCCAAGTAAGTTGCTTTTGAATTGATTGGTGAGCGTGGCTTTGTGTAAGCAACTGATTGAGTTGCTACTACGACCACAGGCTCAGATTTAGCAGCTTCTACCGCTTCGGTTGCGATAGGAGCATCTGAAGTTGTGTCAGACACTTTGTCCTCCTGTGTTGTTGTATCCTCAGCGGTTGCTTCGGAATTCTCTGCTGGTGTATTTGTTGCAACTACGCTTTCAACTTTTGCTGAGGCAATTGCTGGATCAGACACCAAACTGACTTCCTGTAAAGAACTTTTTGAAATTACCATTGCGCCATCTTTGTTATCCCAAGCATCAACCATTACTCCAACAGAAAATCCATCTCTTAATCCTGTTGCTGCTTCCTCAAGCGCATCATCAGCTGCAAAAGTTTTAGCCAATTTAAATGTGCCTTCCAAACCTTTATCATTTGCAGTTATATCAATGAGTTTTCCTAAAGGTCGTGTTTTGTCATGCTCTAAAAGCAATTTGACGGGTTTTGCAAAATCAATGCTGTCTTTTGCAAAAACAGTAGCACCTGCTGAGGTCATACCTTGTTCATTCCAACTTACAATTGTTCCACTTATTGTTCGCTTGTTTGTATCAGCTGCGGTTATTGTTATTGGGAAATTGATCTTCATCGGATCAAGTCCTCCTCCTCTTGGATTTGTTCAACGCTCATTGCGCCGATGCGGTTTAGGATTTCATAAACTTGAGCACGCTCTAATGCTGAACCTCTCAAGAAATCATCAATGTCAAATCTGACCTCAACACCATTTGGCACAAAATCAGCAGCGGACAAGCGTTGCTCAATCGGTGTAATTATATTTCTCAAACTAAAGTCAATAAGGGCTTTGCGTTCCATAATAGTCGTGCTGTATGTCATGCTGGTTGTTTCAGCAGATAAGAATGATGCCGGAATGCCAACTGCTCTTGCAATTTCAGTTGCAAGGTATTGGCGTGCTTCATTTAATTGTAATTTTTGTGGATCAAAGCCTAATGCTGTTAATTCAACATCAGCATTTAAGAATGCAGTTGCTCTTGTGTTTCTAGCAACTTTCCAACTTTCAAGAAGTTTTGTAATTCGCTCTGGTGCAAGATTAGTTCCATTTGATTTTAATACCATTGTGGGAACTGGTTCTTTAGCGTATAATTCGGCAGCCTTTTCTAATTCTTGAGCAGCTCTTATTGTGCGACCTGCGCGATTTAATACACCTTCATCTAATCCACTAAATACAATTAAAGATCCAATGCCTGATGCTGGAACATGCATTCCATCAACCATGTAAGAAGTAATTTCAGTTTGATTTGCATTTAAGTTATATGTAACACGATCTGGTGCAACTCTTGTCCATGCGCGAACGCGACCACCATCAGAAGCTGAATATGCATCTAACACTTGACCATAAGCAACGCCATGAAATAATAAATCCTCAGCAATCCAAGCATAAATTGCTGAACCAGCAATTCTTGGATCTGGTTGCATAATAACTCTTTGTGGTCGTAAATGTTCTTTTGTAAAATGATTGTAACTTTCAATTGGTAACGAACCAATTGTTGAGCAAATTATATTTCTTGCTCTTGCTACTGATGGAACTGACATCGCTTGTTCGCGAGTTGCAGTTTGTGCTCCATAAAATAATCCACCAACAGCTGATTGTAAATTGTAAGGCGTATTGGCAGCAGCTACATCTGTTTGAATTTTTGGTGTCTGATTTGTCAGAAATCTATCGAATAATCCCATTAGCACATAATATACCATAAAGTCTAGTTTAGGCGATTTGTATGTCTATTTCCGTTTCAGGTTGTGTCGCGAAATAAGTAACTAATGCTGTCGCTACACTTGCACAAACTGCGACCCTGCTGGCTCTCCTTCCAATAATCCAAGAACCATCACCATAAGGCAATTTTGCAGCTGATAGTGTTTGTTGAGTTAATTCCTCTTGTCCAGAATGCTGCAACCTGTGTGAGTTAATTGCTCCAAGCCATCTATCACAACTTTCCGCATAAATTGCCCCATCCATGTCGGTTGTTTGAATTCCGGCAGAACTTAGGCGACTAGCAACTGCCATGCTTGTTCTTTTGCTAAAAGCCACAGTTTGCGTGTTGTATTTCCTAACATAAGGCGCAATGTCGTTGGCAACTGCTAGATCGTTCAAACTGTAATCATTTGACCAAGTGTGAAGCAATTGCACATAAAATCTTTCACCCGATAATCTTTGAGCAGCAACTAACGCGCCAAATTTTCTATCGGGCGACAAATCCAAGCCAAGCCAAGTAGGTTGCTCAGGATCTAGCGGTATTACATCTATCTGACACATTGCCCACTTTTGCGGATCAATTGCGCTGTTTATTGTATCGACCCATTGCGTAAGCAACTCAGTCCTAACAATATCCGGTGGATCATTGATTGCAGCTTTAATGTTATCAGGATGAATTGTTATTCCCAATGATGGGTTGGCTTGAGCGAATGCACTCCAGTTAATCTCACCTGACGGAAGCAAGATAGGAGCATCGGGTTCAGCACTCCACTCAAACCAACCAATCGGGTCATTGGTCGTAGCTGATGCCAATGCCCTCTCGCGTAATTTGTTAAGTATAACTGAATGCTGATCACCGGCTGAGGAATAAACCCAAACCTGCGGATTTTTAGCACTCATCATTGAATAACGCATTGATGACCAAGCATCCTCATCTTTGTATTCTCTCAACTCATCCATGTGAATTGTTTCGGGTTTGCTTAATCCTCTAGCTGCATTGTTAGCAGCCTTTACAACAAATCGTCTATTGCCAAATAACTCTATTTCCTCCGCGCCATGCTGCCACCTGATTTTCTTAACTTCCTTCTCAAGTGCCGGATGTGTTTCGATTAAGCCAACAATTTGTCTAAATGTTTCAAGTGATGTAGTAAGTCTGTGAGCTGATGCAAGTTGTAATCCTTCGCCCCACACAAACATGCCGGTCAAGATACGCAACATCATAAATGTAGATTTTCCGTTTTGCCTACTGAGCAGTAACCCAACCTCATTTGTAGCCCAGCGATCATCCTCTTTTACTTTGTGGGCATGAATTGCAACAAACTTTTGCCAATCCATCAGCTGTATGCCAATCTCAGTTGCAAAATCAATCATTTCTTGACCTTTAGACGGCAAATCATTGAGTTTTGAGCAAATACGCGGTGTTTGCACACCTCCTAATGTCGATTGAGCGTGATCTAGGCTTATCTCACCCGTTTGTAAATCAATCAATTCGATCCAGTCTGATCGTGGCTGATCGAGGTGTTTTGTGGGTTAGAAAAGGAACG